>Ga0315543_1000612_pt1 | contig 42950 bp, 38 predicted proteins | sample SalMarSW160210MG_2_FD_203098 | JGI IMG/M metagenome (GOLD analysis project Ga0315543, IMG submission 203098) | Salt marsh sediment microbial communities from the Plum Island Ecosystem LTER, Massachusetts, United States - Salt Marsh Sediment SW1601-210 ...
CATCTTTAACCAGGTCTGTAGTGACGCTAAATAAACCACTGTTAGAAATATTTTGAGGGTATGTATTTACAACTAATGACATAATTTCATGTTTAAATATTTATAGTAGCCCTAATTCGCTTCTTTGCCTCAATAATCCCGTCCGTTAATTCTGAATAGTTAATTGTACCCGTTTTTATGGTAGGTATTTTATCAATATCAGTACGATTGTATTCGGTCGTATCTTTTTGTTTATCCCAGTATTTTTTTATATTCTCCCTGTTCTTATCGCAAATCGCCTGGTATTTCTTCTCATCTATTTTGAACTGATTCAGGAAGAAATCGAATGCCATTCTTATATCAGTATTAACTTTTGTCCTTCCCCCCAGGTGATAATTAAATATTGCCCGGAACAGACGTCCCAGCTGCTCATCGGTCATGTCTTTAATCGGTTCATAAAAACCTTTGTATATTATAAATGATTCTTTGCTATTCATTCTTTTTATTTTCGTCTGTCATTACCCGGGAGAATAATATCATTAAACATTTCTTTCATTCTGCTAAAGATCCGTTCACCGTAACATTTCTTCAATGCAACAGCACTCAGGTTGGTAGTAATATGTGTTATTACCTTCCTGTCATACCTCCTGTAAAGTAATTCGGCTATAACATTAGCCTGGTTTCCGAAATATGCGACTTGCGGTTCAGTTCCAACATCATCAATAATAATTGGCCGGTAAAGAATATGCGGATTATCTTCAAATACCTGCAAGCCCTTAATCGAATATCGTCCAGCTATGTTATAAGCTGTTGAGAAATGTAAGTCATATTCATTGTTGTTTAGCCGCTCAGTTCTATCTACATTGAAATACTGCAGGAATTTTATCATAGCTTTCATAAGGACTGTCTTACCTGTTCCAACTGCACCTCTTAGCATGATACCTTTATCAAAACTATTGTGCTTTGATGCTTCCAGGAATTTATCATTTCGGATCAGGTATTGTACTATCAGGTCTATTGTTGTTTCATTGTCCTGGTCTATTATAAGGCCCTCACAGATACTCTCTGCACAATCAATATATAATTCCTTTGCAACATCAAACGACAAGTGCGACGGCTGCAGATACCTACCATTATCAAATATCTGTTTGAGTTTCTCAGGCGGTTCGCCTGGATCATTTGCAGCCGGTGTATATGGTGTATATAGAAACCGAGCCGCATAATATTCCCTGTATTTCTTTACCAACTCTTTATTCATCATTTATTTTCTTACCGGTTCCGTTTTCAAATTCTGGTTCCTGCTTTTCCTTTTTCATATGTGGAATGGTATTTAATAGTGTACTTTTCCAGTTCTTTATTTTGTGCGGTTTATCCCCGCCTGTCATCCAGTCGTTTTCTTTCCATGCCTTATATTTTAATTCAAGTGCTTTTATGTCAATATTGCTATCATTCTCTAAAGCATAATTTTTAAAATCCTCCCACGCGGGTATTTCACTTTTACTTTCATCTTCATTTTCCTTTTCCTCTTCCTCTTCCTTTTGTATACACTCTATACACAGGCTGTACACAGGCTGTAAACACTGTGTAAATAAACTGTCATTTGTTACTATTTCCGGTAACGATTCGATTATCTTTTTTACATTCGCAATCATTGAAGGATTGTACTTCTGGTTTTTAGTGAAATTTACAATCAATAACCAGCCATTTTTGTATATCACTTTATTGTCATCCTGGAAACGTGCTAAAATCTTTTCAATCATTTCCCGGTCAATACCTGTTTCAAATGCCATTTTGCGTATATGAAGCTCATATATCCCAGCAAGGGTAGTATGACTATTTGATAACAGATATAGAAAAAGCAGCTTTTCAATAGGGTCAAGATCCATCACCCAGAGATCATCCCAGAATTTTGTATTTACAACTCTAAATTTTTCCATCTTTACTTAGTTTTAATAAGAGCCACCCCGGCGACTAAGTAACCTGGCATATATACCAGGCACCAGGGCAGCCCTCTGTTAATATTATTATTCTGCTTAATTTTCATTTTTTATCCGTTTGCTATTTCCCATATTGCCTCATCCCAGCTCAACCCGGGATCATCTTTAAGTTTATCTTTAAGTTTATCTGTTAGTTCTTCATATATTCCGTTCAATTCCTTTTCGGATATATCTTCAGAATCATTTTTTATACTATCTGTTATTTCCTGAATCTTATCATCTATTAATTGCAAATACTTTGCTCTCTGGTAACCCTTAATTAATATATCCCTGTCAGGTATAAACTTTTCAACCCCATTCTCATCCAGTTTCTTTTTAATCCAGGATATTAACTGCTCAGACGTCATGGCATTCAGCTCAACACGGCGGCCTGTATATTGATAATACCCCTGCTTAACTAAAAAATCTATTTCATCAGGGCTGCACCCGCAGGATCTTAAATAATATCCCGGGTTTACATTGGTTTTGTATGTTACAGGCTCATCCTGCAGGCCCTCAATATCTTCTAACCTCAAACCTAAATCAATAACATCCGTACCCTGGGATAATCTTACCCCTTCCCTTAATGACTTCAATATTTTAAATCCGGCAAAATCAAAGTCATGTAATACAAACACCCTCACTCCTTGCATATCCATTTCATATATAAGATCACACGCTGCTTTATTACTTAATCCCTTTGTACTCATCAATGCCATATCATATACCTCTGGTATTTTAACATCTGTCAATATCTCATTAAATCCCTCCTTTTCGACAAATAAGGCATTCTTAAACCTGTTATGTGGCCCCTTTGTATCTATTAGAGTTTTAACCATTGGTACATCAAATTCAATATCATATTTCCAGTTGTGTATGTAGTTTTCAACTTCAATTCCGCCAAGTCCTATTATTTTTTTTGTGTACGGTTCAAGTATATGGCCCCTGGCATCCCAGGCTATCTTCCAGTTAGGCTCATATTCCTCTATATAGTCTTTTAATAATGTTTGAAATGTAGCAGACTTTAATTCATCCCGCTCTGTACGTTTAAGTATCTCAGGACGGGCGGCATACATTATTTGCCTGGCATTTGCATAATATTTCCCGTTGGAGCTGGCTTTATTGTATGCGTCCTGCATCACTTCAAAAGCAACCTCCCGGATTGTTACCCTTGTACTATACTGATAAAATGAACGGTACTGATAAGCATACAAATTATCTTCTTTGTCAGCCTTGCGTTTTTCAGTCTTCCATTTCTTTGTGGCATTCTTAATACTTGCTGTAATATCGTTTGACAAATTGCTCATAATTCAATTTTCGTTTTTCCCCGGTCCATAAATTCAAACCGTGGCCTGGATATATGAGTTAAGAATATAACCGGATCTGTTCCCTTAATACTTGCATCCTGGATTGCCTGCCTTAGTGATGAATCCGGGGGATCACCGATTACAGGACTCCAGTTCAATCCTGTTATTTGCGTTCTGTTTTTATTACTATCTTCTTTGACTGCAAATCCCACTTCCAACACATAAGGCAACCCATTATCATAACCTTGCTTCTTTATATATTTTATTGACGGTTCAGCCCCTCCATGGTTTAGTATCCAATTCGTAAAATGTTCCTTACCGATAATTCCCAGGACACCCGGTTTAGGTTCATTACATTCGTCTTTCATCTTATTTAAGAGCATTTCAAGGGCCTGCCGGTTTATATCCCCTCCCCTGTCAAATATGCTCAGATCCTCCCTGGAATAATCTCCTGTAACTTTTTTCTGTTTGGCTGTACTGGATAATCCTCTAAACTCAGACACAAATTCACGGACTGTTTTTTTATTTTGTCCGTTTGATCTTTCCTTAACAAGATATCCGGCCACCAGATCACTCAGTGTTTCTACATTATACCAATGAATTGAAGTCGGACTATCCGTTGTCCATTTCTGCCAGCCTGGATCTGTTGACGGATATTCCTTACCGTTTAATATGAATGTTACATGAGGATTAAAAGCAGTATATCCCTGGATCAGTTCTTCCATGCTGGGAGGCGAATTGTAAAATTCGTCACTCTTTGATAGATCTATTAAACAAGATGAATTGATTTTTACAAAAGTTCCGTTTTTTACAAATTCACTTACTGAATCATTTATAACAGGCTCCCCGGCCAGGCGGTCAAGTTTTATTGAAATGTGATGTAGCTCGCCATTTGATCCTATTTCTACATATCCGGGACTCTCAGGGTTTACAACAAATGGAGCCGCATAAACAACCTTCAGGGCATTTCCCATCTGCCCCCTTGTAGGAGATATATAATAAGCCTTATCACTTATCCTGAATAAATAATCTTGCGACTTTTTTATTATGTCAATAGGTATGCCCGGGCCATTATCCTGTACTGAAATATATTCGTCCGTACCCTCTATTTCAATAACAGGAGATATTCCTTTATTTTCGCATGAATCCAGCGAATTATCAATTAACTCTCTTAATAAGGCTATGGGCCAAAAATTTTTATCATGTCCGATTTGGGCTCGGAGTTCTTTTTCTGAAAAGTATTCCAGGCTTCGGCTTGTTTCAAATACTGTACGCTCTAAATTTTGTCCCATTTTATCGCTGTTTATGATCCTTCAGATACAATACTTTCAATTCTATTAATGCCGTGTTCATTCCTTAGTTCTTATTATCCATGACTTAATTTTTCAGTTGTGGCCCTAATCCTGTCTTTTGCCCTCGCATTTCTTTCAAGCTCATCAAATTTTGCCCGTGCCTCCTCCATGGTCCAATAGCTCCAGGCCCAGAAACCGAAATCTTCATTTCCCGGGAATCTTTCTCTTTCAAGGATCAATTTTCCACATATTTCCCTTTCAGGGCTGATTCTAATTATAAATACTTCAAATTGTTTGATTCTGGGGGTTACATGTTGCTCATAGAGGCACGATCGCCTCCCCCTTAGTACCTGGGTATAGGTAAAGCCATTTTTTGTCAATTTTAGGGGTACCTGTATCATTTCTCCTTCAGTATTTTTTCTATATCGGATCTGCGATATAGTTTCTTGTTACCTATCCGCAAAGGAATCGTAATTCCTTTTTTATCCCATGACCATAAAGTAACAAGGCTAATCTTCAGAATCTTTGCTATTTCTTCACTGGTCAAATATTCTTCTGGGGCTTCTTTTGTTTTACCTGCCTCAACAGCTTTTTTCACCATTTCATCAGAGTATTCCAAGAGGTCTGAACCTGATATTTCCAGCCGTAAACTTTTGGCCAGCTCAGGATTTTCTTTAAGTACATTAAGATCAATCATTTTTATTTCTGTATTGTTATATAATCTGCAATTTAATACATTCTAATTGTACTTAATAGCCTTATTATCAATACGTAATAAAAAAAGTAAAATGCGTAAAAAAATGCGTAAAAAAAGGGACTAAACTGAACGTAAAGCCCCGGACAAAAAAGCAAAATTGATTTATGTAAATATCCTGTTTAGGTTATCATTAAATTGATCTTTAATATTACTATAAACATTATCTGATTTAGCATTTTTAAATTGTGTAAAATTTTTGAGAAGCAAATTTACATATTGTTCTTTCGTTTTGCTTTTACCATACAAATGGAAGAAATACCATGTAACATGGTATAATTGTGTTTTGTTCATATTTGGTGTGAACTCTCTTATTTCATCCACACCCGGAAAGCCCTCAAAGTTCTGATTAACGAAATGTTCTATATCCTGTTCACTCATCAAAGATGATTCCCCTTTTTTATTGTTGCTAAGATGCACTAACCAGAAATCTAATGTTTGTTCTCGAGTTGCTTTTGTACGGATGCTTAATAAATGTTCCTCCCCGGATTTGATCTTAATTTTTATTCCTGCCTCTTTAAAATTATTGAAAACTGCATTTGTATTTGAAAAAACAAGATCATAATAATTGAATAAGTATAATGTTTCAAAATTTGGAAAATTGCTCCTTAAAGTTTTATAATCAATTGATTCAAATTCGGTTTTCCTTAATTCATACAATTCAATAAATTTATTCATAGCTTGAAAAAGATCATTGAATCGAAATGGAAATTTCTTGATTAATTTATTGTTCGTATGTGTGAGTAATTCATCTACTAACTTTCTAAAGTAGTGACCACCAACTGTTAAATTTTTTGGATCACCTGTAAATTTTCCATTTAAGAAATCACAAGCATTAAACAAACATCCTATTGTGTGGCTATTTCTTTTTAGATTATCATTACACAAATAATATAAATCTGCAAGTTTTATCAATGTATTTTCCATATCCATAAATTTAATCGTTCGTCCAGCTTTTCAATATCTGTTTTCATATTATATAACTTTTAATTTCGTTTGTTCCTGCCAGAATGTACGTAATTTCTCGGCATGTTCTTTTGGCGTTACTTTAATATAAGTCAAAAATGCCGCTTCCGTTTTGTGCCCTGTTATTTGCATTATCGATAATGTAGGAAAACCCGATTTATACAGGTTAGTTGCAAAACTTCGCCTGCCGGTGTGCGTTGTAACAAGCTCATGTTTTTTATATGCCTTTGTAACTTTCAACCCGCCCCGTGTTATTGCTTTATGTATGATATCATTCAGCTCTGCCTTTTCCGCAACCTGTTTCAGAAAAAAGTTAAATTTCTGGTTTGTCATCAGCTTAGGCAGACGCCCGCCATGCTTTTTTATTATTGCCTCAACGGTCGGGTGTAGCGGAACAATCACCGCCCCGCCTGTCTTTTGCTGTTTCAGTTCAAGAAAACCATCTTTGATATTTTCCGGTGTCACCTTATTCCAGTCTGAAAATCTTAACCCGGTCCAGCAACCGATAATAAACAGGTCCCGTATCTTATCCAGGGAATCCCCTTCTAAGTCCAGTTCATATAATTGCTGTATTTCTTTTTCGGTTAAATATATGCTTTCGGCGTCCTCTTTGAGTATCTTAAACCCCCGTTTTTTGTAGTGGTTATATTGATTAAATCCTGCCTCGGTTGCGGCATTGAGAAATATTTTTAAAGTCATTATCTTTTTACCGATTGTGTTCTGGCATAATTTCAACCCCTGTAAATACTCAATCCAGTCGTTATAAAAACTTAAATCAATGTCTTTAAAATCCAGGTATAAGTTTTTTCCCTTTGCATAGTTTTTCAGGTGCCGGAACGTGGCGTTATATTCCCTTATCTGTTTATATGATGCCGGCCGTCCGGTTTTAGCTGTTATCCTTGTAGGTGCTGTATCAATAAAATGCTGAATGAATGTAAACAGGTCTTTTACTTTAGGCTGGTACTTTTCAGGATTATGGAATTTATCTATTGTTACTACAATCCATTCTTTATCAGGCCCCCTGGTCAATAATGTTAATTCATCATGGATATGGTTTTTTAAGTCCCGCAACTTCTTTTCAAGTTCCGGCTTTGTTGTAAACTCTGCTTTTTGCCTGAATGTGCCTGTATTGTTGTTAAAGAACTCTGCTTTGACGTGCAACCCTGTTTTAACTTTAAAGTCTGTTTCCCGGCCAACTGTCAGGCGCAAATAAATAGGAACGATTTTATCATTTCCTGCTATTGTCCTGGTAAAATATTTGATTGTTGCCATGTTTTATAAATTAAAATGCCTCGGATTTGTGAGAGTCACTGAAACCCCCAGGCAATTACTTGACCTGGAATCCGAAGCATTAATATGTCTTATCAGTGTTTCCACAATGCTAAATTACAATTTGTCCAGCACTTGTACAACAAATATTGAATATATTTTAATACAATTTATTAACAGTTAATTATTACAATAATTCGCAAATAAGCATTATTATTAATGTTCAGAAGGCTATAACTGATTTTTTAGCCGGTTGGACAAGTAGCTATATTAAGCTAATTTTCGTTTCCCCATCCCGACAAACAAAAAGCCTTACAGCGGTAGCTGTAGGGCTTTTTGTTTGAATCAACCCAACAGAGATCGCTGACCCCGAGAATTCGGGGGAAGCAATCTCGTGGAATTTGTTTCTCACCTTCTCATGAATTATGTAGGAACGCAATGCATCGCGTTCCTACTTTTCATATCATACAGTGACATAATTATTGAGGATATTTTTATATATTGCATATATGTCAGCTGCATATAAAAGACGCAGGTTTAAGGAAAGAACACCCAGAAATCCTTATTGGGATTATTCCTCTAGAGGTGCATATTTTATAACAATATGTACCAAAAATAGAAAAGCATATTTTGGGCGATTTGATAACGGTGTTTTTCATGCCACCCAAGTAGGTAAGATTGCAATTGAAGAATGGAAGAAAACGCCTGAAATTAGAAATGATATGAATATTGAATTGGATGAATATTGTCTTATGCCAGATCATTTTCATGCTATTATTATTTTTGGCAACAATGAAAGTAAAGCTATACATCGCGTTCCTAACAAATTCGGACCACAATCAAAAAATCTCGCATCTGTTATTCGTGGATTCAAATCTGCGGTAAAGATATTCGCAATTAAAAACAATATTGATTTTTCCTGGCAGCCCAGATATCATGACAGGATAATAAGAAACAAAAAGGAATTAGAGAACACTCGCAGGTATATTCGTGGAAATCCAGGGGAAATGCAATAATTACATCGGTCAATATTAAATTCTCTTATATAGAACGCGGTGCATCGCGTTCCTACTTTTATTCTATTATAGTAAAAATTGTTTTAGATATTTTTCAGGTTGTTTATTAATCTCGTAATCCATACACTTTTCTAAAATGATATCCATACACAGCAAATGTTATTGCATCTATTAATAATGAAGGGCGTCTTACAAGTGTCCATATAAGAAGTTTCCAATATTCGCTTCTTCCTTTATTTATAATTCCAATAATAATAATTGATTTAATAAATGCTGGCAGTCGAGAAATTTTAAACTTGCTTTTTCCTCTATGTGGACGTTTATAATTTAATAAGAAGCGCCGAATCCTTTCATAATATGGTTTTACAGAATAGATATTTCGAATTATTTTATTATATCCTTCCATTAGTGTATTGTAGTTCATTTTTGGAGTAAAATTTATTGATGAATCGGTGTTATTACCGGTTGCTTCTGTTGTTATCCTGTTCTCAGCTTTAAGCCGTTTGTATAGTTTTGTATTTTTGGGAGCATTTAATAGCCCTACCATAGCCGATACGATTCCGCTCTGCTGAATAAAATCTATTTGTCGTTGAAAGATGTTTGGTTGATCACTGTCAAATCCTACAATAAATCCGCCTGAAACATGTAATCCCGCATTTTGTAATTTTTGTACATATTGTATTAAATCTTTATTTTTATTTTGAACCTTGTTACAACTGGCAAGCGTTTCTTCATCAGGTGTTTCAATGCCGACAAAAGCCGAATCAAATCCTGTTTTTACCATCAATGAGAGGATTTCCTCCTCCTCTGCAAGATTAATTGAACTCTGGATATTAAAGTTAAATGGATATTTATGTTTTTCCATCCAGTTGTTCATTGCCGGAAGCAGATCGTTTTTTACTACATTTTTTCTGCCTATAAAGTTATCATCGACAATTGATACGGTTCCCCGCCAATTAAGATTATACAGTGTTTCAAGCTCCTGAATAACCTGGTTGATAGTTTTCATTCGTACTTTGTGCCCGAAAAGTGATGTTATCTCACAAAATTCACAATCAAATGGACATCCTCGGGTAACCTGTATATTCATAAAAGCATAGTCTTTCATTGATAACAAATGATATTCAGGTACCGGCGATGATGTAATATCAGGGAATTTATCGGTTTTATATATTCTCTTTAATGAATTACCAACATTCAAATCCTTAAGAAAGAATGGAAATGTAGCCTCTGCTTCGTTTAGAATGAAGTGATCAATTTGTGGATAATTGTCGTATTCCTGGGTAAAGAGCGGACCACCGGCAACAATTTTTTTATTGTTCTGAATACACAGTTCAATTACATTGTTTACTGATTTTTTTTGTATGTACATCGCACTGATAAAAACATAATCAGCCCATCTAATATCATTTGTTGAAAGTGGGGAGACATTCATATCGATTAATTTTCTCTTCCATGTTTTTGGAAACATTGCCGATACGGTTATTAAACCAAGCGGTGGTACCGCCGCTTTTTTTGAAATAAAGCGTAACGCATGTTTAAAACTCCAGTACGTATCCGGATATTTCGGATATACCATTAAAATTTTCATAATAGATCAATATTGAACCAGAAAAATTTGTGCAAATTAAAATTATAATAAACAAAAGTATTTGCTAATTATGTTATCACAAATAAAAGGGAGTAATAGCAGGATATTTGGGGCAAATCAAATATTTTGTGGGTTAATTACACACTGCAGGGGTGAATAACATTCATCCCTGGATATATAGGTATTAGAAATTTTGTAACCAAAACCACTATAAATTGCAGGGAGGTTACGGATTGCGCTTAATCCGTAATTAAAGAGCTTCTTTAACCCGTAACAAATATTGGCGGGAAACCGGAATTTGTTCGGTATATTCTTTTAAAGTCAACCAGTAGTTATTGTACTTTCTGTTGAGCTTTTCAATATATTGTGTATTTACGATATATGTTCTGTGACAGCGAATAAAATTGGAATATGGTGTTAACTGGTCTCCAATTTTTTTTAAGGTATTTCTTATAAGTTCTTTTTTTAAGTTTTTACCCTGTTTATATACTGTTTCTACATAATTGTCAGCAGCTTTAATAAGCATTACCTCTGAAATCAATAGTTTTAACTGGTATGTACTTTTCTCCGAACTTAATATAATATACTTGTCAGAAGAATCTTCTTTATATTTTTCAATTTGGTTTTTAATAGTTTCTTTTTCTTTAATGAGTGCTTCATTTTCTTGTTTTAAGTCATTAAATAAATCATATAGTCTTAAAACCACAGGAGAAATGAGGCAGATAAGAGCTATTTTGATAATAATGTAAAAAGATATTTTTACTGAGCCTACATAGCGCAAGTAAAAAGCACACGCAATCGCACTAGAAGCAAATACAAGAAACCCGCTTATGTGGGAGAGAAAAATTGGTTGGCTGTGATTTTTTTGAATAAGCCAGGGTAAAACATTTCGGAATAGGACTATAAATAGTAAAACGATTACTCCTAACCCGGCAACTAGTAAAACCCTGTTGTTGAAATCAAACTTGTCGAGTGGAAAGGGCTGGAAAAAAAGTATAAACAGAAAAACCCCGAAACTTATGCTAAGAATGAGACCAACATCTTTTTTTAGTGCAGATATTACGCCATTTAATTTGTTATTCATGATTTAAAGAAAGTATAATAATTATAATTTACCAAAGAGTAGGAACACGATGCATCTCGTTCCTACTCTCATGAGACAGCCCCCTTCGAAGGTGGAGCATAAGAAGTATTTATTTTTGTTATCTTAGGGTTTCTAAAACATGAGATCTATGAAAACCTTAAAAATTATTCTTTATTCTGTTTTGTCCCTGCTTATCATCCTGGTAATAGCAGGTTTTTTTATTATTAAGAGCATAAGTAATGGTGCGAAACCAGTTTATGATGGTGAACTGGATCTCCCCGGGCTTGAAAATGCAGTAAAGGTTATCTTCGACGAAAGAGGTATGCCTCATGTCTATGCCGAGAATGAACACGATCTCTATACGGCAGTTGGTTATATTATGGCCCAGGAAAGGTTATGGCAGATGGATCTTATACGAAGGGCTACAAAGGGTAGATTATCAGAAATATTCGGGGAGGATTACGTTCAGACAGATCTGTTTCTACGTTCACTGAGAATGACGAAAAAATCAAAGATGGTTCTTCAAAATACCACTCAACAGGTCATTGATTGCATTGATGATTTTGTGTTGGGTGTGAACTATTATATTGAAAACGCAGAAAAATTACCACCCGAATTCAGAATACTTGGATATAAACCCGAACTATGGACAGCTGAGAATACGGCTAATATAATAGGTTATATGGGCTGGGATATGGCAGGTGGTAACCTGTCCGGTGATGTTTTTGTTTATAAGCTTATAAATCAAATAGGAATTGATGCAGCTAAAAAGCTAATACCTTACTATGAATGGACAGGTGATCCTGTTTATCCAGAATTTGAACTGGATAATGAAGCTTTGGAAACTGTTGAAAACTTTGTGAAATCACTAGATAAGGTAAAAGAGCTTGGTATATCATCTTTTTATGGTAGTAATAACTGGGCTGTCAGTGGTGACCGTACAGAGACAGGTAAGCCATTATTTTCAAATGATATGCACCTAGGGTTGTCAAGTCCGGGTATATGGATACAGATGCATCAGATAGTACCAAAAAAACTTAATGTGACAGGTGTTGTTGTTCCGGGGCAACCTTTCGTTGTGGCTGGTCATAATGAAGATATAGCCTGGGGTATGACCAACCTGATGGTTGATGATGTTGATCTTTACCTTGAAAAGACCAATGAAGATAAATCGCAGTACATGCTTAACGGGGAGTGGAAAGATATAAAAACGGTAAAGGAAATAATAAAAGTAAAAAAGCAGGATGACAGGGAAATGGAGATAAAATATACTCATCGTGGACCCATAATATCAGGATTCCGTGATATTGAAGAAGCTGATATAAGCATGCGCTGGTCCGGGAACGATATGAGCAACGAAGGTGTAGCTGTTTACCTTCTCAACAGGGCATCTGATTGGGAAGAGTTTAATGGGGCTCTTACTAACTTTAACTCCATTAGCCAGAACTTCATATATGCTGATGTAAATGGTAATATAGGTTTGCATGCAGGGGGTGGTGTAGCCATCAGGGAAGGTCATGGTGCATTTATACAGCCGGGCGACAGCAGTAAGTATGACTGGACAGGGTACGTTCCTCATTATCTGTTACCATTCAGCTATAATCCTGAAAACGGCTTAGTCTCATCGGCAAATAATAAAACTGTGTTTCCTTCAGAATATCCCTACTACATAGGAACATATTTTTCTATGCCTTACCGCATAAATCGAATACGGGAGATGATGGCTGAAAAGGAAAAATTCAGTATCGAGGATTTTAAAAGGATGATCACTGACAGGCATTCAGATTATGCCAGGCAACTATGTCAGTTATTACTAAGTGTTCTGCAACAAACAAAGGATATGAGTGATCTGGAAAGGGAAGTATATGATAACCTCTCTGTATGGGATTATAATATGTCAGCTGATATCTTCATACCTACTTTCTTTGAATATTACCGGAATGCACTTGCTGACCTCCTTCTTGAAGATGATATGGGGGAGATTTATGAGAATTTTAATGGTTCGGTCCGGGATTATTATCTGATGAAGATAATAACCGGTCAGCATGAACTCTATATAGATGATATAAATACAGAAGAAAAGGAGAGCCTTAATGATATCTTACTTAGGTCTTTTCATAGAGCAATTGAGAAATTAAAGGAAGAGTATTCTGCCGATACCTCGGGATGGATATGGGGAGATATACATAAGTTTACTGTTATGCACCCAATGGGAAGTGTAAGTATTCTGAACAGCCTGTTCGGATTAAACAGAGGACACTATAGGGTAGGAGGAAGTAATCATACAGTATCACCATATTCATACGGACCTGATTTTGTAATTGATCATGGTGCTTCCCAGAGGCATGTATATAATACTTATGACTGGGATGAGTCGTATACCATAATCCCAACCGGTACATCAGGTGTTCCTTCCTCGGAGTTTTATTGTTCGCAGACGAAAACATATTGTGAGGATGGTTTCTACAAAGATCATTTTACTGAGAAAGCAGTGCAGGAAGCAGCAAAATATACTTTAATCCTAAAACCCACAGAAAAATAATGAACCAAAAAGAAAGATGGTCCCTTAAGGATCATGTGGCACTGGTTACAGGTGGTACAAAAGGGATCGGGAAAGGGATAGCTCAAGAATTGATTGCTCATGGAGCAACTGTCATCTGTACTTCAAGAAGTAATGTGAAAAACAATAATGATGATGAGGATAATCCTATATATATCCGGTCAGATGCATCAAAAGCTGATGATCGATCAAAACTGGTTGATCTTATCGGAAAAAAATTCAACAGGCTGGATATACTCGTTAATAATGTAGGCACCAACATCAGGAAGAAAACAGTTGAATATTCAGATGATGAGCTTGATTTTATATTGCACACCAACCTTATTTCAGCTTTCAGCCTGGCAAGAGATCTTTACCCTCTTCTTATCAGAAGCAATACACCATCTGTTGTAAATATCAGCTCTGTTGCAGGCATGAAACATGTACGTACAGGTTCAATTTACGGTATGACAAAGGGAGCTATGAACCAGCTAACAAAAAATCTTGCCGGAGAGTGGGGTACTGAAGGTATCAGGGTAAATGCTGTTGCTCCCTGGTATATCAACACGCCTCTTGCTCAGCAGGTGTTGAAGGATGATGATTACAGGAATGATGTGCTTGCACGTACCCCCATGGGCCGGGTAGGGGAGGTAGATGAAGTAGCTGCCCTGGTAGCATTCCTTTGCATGCCTGCCGCTTCTTATATCACAGGCCAGGTTATTGCTGTTGATGGAGGATTTACGATAAAAGGATTCTGAAAGAAAGACAAAAGGAAAAACAATCGTAGAGACGCATGATCATGCGTCTCTACTGTTCATACATCATATGCAGCAGAAGATGTTCTACCTCCTTTCTCCAACCAGTTAGTGTGAAAAAATTCACCCCTTGGTTTATCAGCCCTTTCATAGGTGTGAGCACCGAAATAGTCTCTCTGTGCCTGTATGAGATTGGCAGGGAGAATTCCACTTCTGAATCCGTCGAAATATGACAGAGCCGAAGATAATGCCGGAACCGGAATACCATTTACCACAGCGGTAGCCACTACCCGTCGCCATCCTTCCTGGGCCTTTTCTAACTTTTCCCGGAAGAAATCATCAAGCAGGAGGTTCTCAAGATTACTGTTCAAGTCATATGCTTTTTTTATGTCGTCCAGGAATACAGAACGAATAATACAACCACCTCTCCACAGCATGGCTATGGAATCATATTTAAGATCCCAATTATACTTTTTTGATGCTTCTTTCATCAGGTTGAATCCCTGTGCATATGAAACTATCTTTGATCCATACACAGCATCTTTTAGGTCTCTCAGGAAGCGGTTTGGGTCAGCCGGGGGCCTGGCTTCAGGACCTTCAGTTAATTCAGAAGCTTGTAACCTGATATCTTTCTGTGCTGACAGGCAACGTGCAAATACTGCTTCTGAAATAAGTGTCAGAGGGATCCCTAGTTCAAGAGCTGTAATACCTGTCCATTTACCTGTTCCTTTCTGGCCTGCCTTGTCCAGTATCTTTTCCAGCAGGGGTAAGCCGTCTTCATCCTTAAAATTTATTATCTCAGCTGTGATCTCAACCAGGTAGCTTTCAAGGTCGCCTTTGTTCCATGAGGTAAATACTCTTTGCATATTCTCATGATTCATGAATAACAGGTTTTTCATAAGGTAATAAGCTTCTGCTAAAATTTGCATGTCACCGTATTCAATACCATTATGCACCATTTTTACGAAATGACCTGCTCCATCACTACCTATCCATTCAATGCATGCTGAACCATCATCTGACCTGGCAGCAACAGAACGGAAAATATCTTTTATGTATGCCCATGCTTCAGGGCTTCCACCCGGCATTATTGAGGGTCCCAGCAAAGCTCCTTCTTCTCCTCCGCTCACACCTGTGCCAACATACAGCAAATTTTTACTTTCAACGTACCCGGTACGCCTGGCAGTGTCGGTATAATTTGAATTGCCTCCGTCAATAATTATATCTCCTGGTTCAAGAAGAGGGATCAACTTGTGGATAAAATTATCAACAGGTTTTCCGGCCTTTACCATCATCATTATTTTCCTGGGTTTATCCAGGCTGTTAACAAACTCCTCCAGGGTATATGTGCCGGTAATGTTTTTACCTTTGGCCCTTGCGTTAATGAATTTTTTGACTTTCTCCGTTGACCTGTTGAATACAGATACAGTAAATCCTTTGCTTTCAATATTCAGAACAAGGTTCTCTCCCATTACTGCCAGGCCTATAAGACCGATATGTGATTTGGCCATGTGTTTAAGTGTTTAAGCGTTTAAGTGTTTAAATGTTTAAAAGTTTACGTGGTTTATTAATAGTATTTCCCTTTCCCCTCCTTTTAGGAAAGGAGGGTGGGGTGGTTAGGAATTAAAGTTTTTACTGATCTCATCTTTAACCCGTTCAATATCTTGAAATACAAATCTATTTTCAAATCTAAGTACCTTATATCCCATCTCTTCAAGTTCATTATCTCTGTCAATATCTTCATAAGTCCTGTGATAATGACCATGTGAATCACCATCAAGTTCTATAATTAGTCTTTCTTCTGAACAGAAAAAATCAACTATATATTTATTTATACTATGTTGCCTGCGGAATTTTCTATCTTTCAGTTGTTTGCCTTTTAGATGTTTCCATAATTCTGCTTCAGCGGAAGTAGACTTATTTCTGAGCTTTTTTCTGTTGGATTTAAGTGATTTTCTATTTGATCTATATACCATATCATTTGTTCCTAACCACCCCGGCCTCCCTTCGGTTGGCCACCCCTCCTTTCCTAAAAGGAGGGGAAATTTGGGATGAATAATATTCTACAGTATTAACTCCTAACCACCCCGGCCTCCCTTCGGTCGGCCACCCCTCCTTTCCTAAAAGGAGGGGAAAGGTTAGTGTGATTTGAATCCCAGTGCATACAATTTGTTTAATACTGCCTGATTATTCCCTTTTACCGTATATGCATGAAACTCTCTCCTTCCAACGTATTCATTTCTTATTTTCTCAAACAGAGATGGATTTTTTCCCAATATTGAACTGTCGTTTTCGATGGAGTATGTATACAAAATAGCCTTTGATATAATATCAAGGTCACTGCCCTTATATCCAGATATATCAATAACAGGATCATCAGGCACGGGTAATGTTTCAGGCTTCCAGTCTATCAACGGCAAATCAAAATATTCAGCCAGCTGCCTGATTATCATTGTACCGCCATTAGCTTTCCCATCAGCTGAATAACCGGCTATATGTGCTGTACCTATATCAACAGCATCGAGCAGTTCAGTATTAATATCGGGTTCGTTTCGCCATACATCGAGCACAGCTGTCCCAATTATTGATTTTTTCAATTGCTCCAGCAATGCCCTTTCATCAACCACCTGGCCACGGGAAGTATTAATAAGGATGGCTTTATTCTTCATTTTCGCTATGAAATTCTCATTAACCAGCTGGTAAGTCTTATCAGGACCTTCAAATGTCAGCGGCACATGTATGCTTACTATGTCTGACTCATCCAATATCCTGTCAATTGAACTGAATCCCTGCTTTCCTTCAAGTCTCTCTCGCGGCGGATCATTAATCAGAATATTAAAGCCCAGTATCTCTGCCATTCTGGCAACTTTTGAACCAACATTTCCAACTCCAACTACTCCAAGGGTTGTGTTAACCGGCTCAATCCCATATTTTGGTGTTAAATAAACAAGCGCAGAAGCAAGATATTGCATTACCGAACCAGAATTACATCCCGGGGCACTTGCACATTTTATCCCGTGAGCCTTGCACCATTCAAGATCGATATGGTCAGTGCCTATGGTAGCTGTACCAATAAATCGAATACCTGTATTTTCCAACATGTTTTTATTACACTTGGTCCTGGTTCTGATTATCATAGCGTCCGCTGTTGCCACCAGATCACGGTTGATCCTGCTCCCCTCAACATATTCGACATTTGCCCAGGGTTCAAGCGCACCATGGATAAATGGTATATTTTTATCAATGATTACTTTCATTTATTCTGTTTCATATTTGTCCTGTTCTTTGCAATCCATAAGCCCAGGGCAGGATTTGAGATATAATAGAACTCTTCGCCATTGCGATTAATATTAAAGCCTTCCCTGAGGTTTTCCAGATCATATTTAGCTTTTATTTTTTGCAGACCTGCATAATCAAAACCGACACTGCGTATTTCATCTTCCCGAATGCTGTCAGTACAATATGTAACACTGAATCTGTTCTCCGGGCTGCCATGTATCAGATGTGCAGCAACAGCAAGGTTATTCTGCAGGTCGTGATTTTTTTCTGCCAGTTGTATTATCTTCCAGGATGTGCGGTACCCGTATTTCCGGATCAGCATGTCAATTGTTTTATCTTCACCGAATTCTCTCAGCCCGGGAGCAATAATTATCAGCTCTCCTTTATCGGCAATTGCCATTCGTGTGCGGTAAATTGCTTTATTGCCCAGCCAGGTACTGCGGTATTCAAATGGGTTGAGGAAGACTACTATTTTTTCCGGAGCCTTTTCGATTATTTTAATATTCATCCTGGCGGAAAAGGATGATGCTTTGGTAAAGCATTCAATATCAGAACCAATGAACAAGCCTTTAATTGCTGGCCAGCCGTCGGGTCCTGTAGCTACAACCGTTAGGATATACAAAATATTAAGTTGTTTCCCGAACAGCCTGTCTCCCCGGTTAATAACCTCCCTTACAGGGTTCATGGCTTTGCCCATCAGTCTCTCCATACCGTATACGGCACCCAGGTAATGACTTTTATTAATACTTTCATATCCTCCGCAACCAATAAAAACATTTTTGTTGTAATTTGCCATACCTGTAACTTCATGTGGCACTACCTGGCCGACAGAGATTATTAATGATCCTGCATGCTCACTAACCAGTTTATTTACCTGGACAGGCCATTCATAATTCAGTTTACCTTCAGATACTTCTTCAATAAATGATCCGGGTATTTTCCCGAGGGTAATGATATCTTTTCTGCAGTTATGTACCCTGAAGAGCTCATGGGGGATGTCTCCGTACATCCTGTCTATTTCAAAGCCATTCATTGGTTTATGTGTCCCGATAGCAGGCAGGATGTCCTTCACCTTATCCCTGTACTCATTCCATATCATTTCAGTTATTGTTCCTGCACCGGAATGAACCCTGGTTATATCAGGAGGGATAATAAGTAAAGGTTTACCAGGCCCTGCCGATTCAATGCAGTCAATAACAGCTTTTTTTATCTGCTCGGGGCTTATTGTTATGTCTTCATTTTCTATACTGTAATAAAGCATGAGTACCCTTTTAATATATTATTTTATCCAGGGAGGTATTTCAGGCAATGCTTTTTCAAATTCATCCAGCAGCATATTTTCATAATAACCCTTGTAAGATCCTTCCATGAACCTGTCAAAAGCTTCATTATTAAGCTTTTCCCATGATTCAGATTCTTTACCGGGTATTACCGGGTAGAACAACACATTATTGTGTTTTGCAGCATTAAGGTCTCCGGGTGCATCTCCGATCATAAGGATTTTATCATCGGGGTATTTGTTTTTTGCTCCCAATGCTATATGTTCAGCTTTTGTACCATGTTCCTGACCTGCAATAAGTTTTACAAATTTATCAATTTCGTGCTCTTTCCATTCTCTTTCAAGTGCTTCCAGTGGGGTTTGAGAAACGACTATTATGTCTGCATTATCACTTATCTTCCGTATGCATTCCATTGCATTTTTAAAGGGCCTGACACCCTTTAACCATTTACTGATCTCGGCATTGATAGCTTCTGACCATTCGAGAACTGTTCTCAGGGCAGGATCGGGATTTTTTTCACAGAAAAGTCTAAGAGATTGGTTTCCAAGCTTGTTTTCCATGCTTATCCATTCCTTCAAAGGTTGCATGTCCGGCAGTTTTACCCCGGCTTCCACTACTTCTTTTCTCTGTGCAAGCAGTTCAAAGACTTGTACCAGGGCAGGAAACCGGTTTACCCCCCTGTGGACAGAATAGAGGTTAACAAATTCCCATGTTTCCCTTACTATTTTTGAAACAGGGAAAAGCTTGAAATATTTAATACCGTTAGGTATAAAGAATTCTTTTTGTTTGAGTTCCATTGTGTCAAATACGCAACCATCTGAATCGATACCTGCAAAAAAGTCTTTTCCAGGTTTAAGATCTTTAAGTATTTGCGGGTAATCCATATCAATATGCCTCAGGAATATATTTGTTAAGTTTTTTTTCTGCAAAAACCGGTTTGAACCGGGTAAATCTCTGTATACCATTAACTAATGGAATCTTAACCCATTCATCTCCTGTCAGGGGCCTGGCATACTTAATAAATTCATCAGTAACATCATACCTGTTTTCTGTTATCCATTCTTCAGGGAAACTGCGTTCTGATAATGCTACTTTCTGAAGAGGAACTTTATCATATATCACATTATATCCAGGTGTGCCGGAGCGCAGGAGTGTTGCCATCCAGCCGTTTTCCCCGCTTACTGCTATTTCAACAGCTTTTATCCCAACCATATAGGCTTCCTCAAGATCAGTATTAGAGGTATAGATCATTGAATGTCTCTGATCAGTCCCTGGAACCTGGCCCCTGGCTGCTCCTCTTGCTTTCAGTTTGACATTATTGAGGTAGTTGACTATTAACTGCTGCACACTCATCCTGGAGGCGCCAAATTCAGAATGTCCGAAAGCGTCCTTTAATTCACCAAGGTCGCCCGCATTAAAACCTTCACTGACAACTACCAGACACCTTCCGTATTCAAGCAAATATTTATTTATGTTTTCAGCCATTTCTGGTAATGATACATTTGACTCGGCCATATATATCTGCAGGGGAAATTCCTTTTCAGGATCTGCAAGCCGGGCCGCTGCGGGGATGAATCCTGCTTTCCTGCCCATCACCTGTACCACTATCACAGGATCAGCAGGTGATGAGCCCCTGTTTTCCTCGTTCAGGTTCTGTATATTGTGAGACCAGTATTTAGCAACAGAGCCATAGCCGGGTGTATGATCAATAAGCTTAAACTCGCTATCGCCCAGGTCGTTGTCAATAGTTTTGGGAACGCCAACGGAAATAGTATCAAGACCGGTTTCTTTACATTTCTCGCTCACTCTCAAGACAGTATGTTGGGAATCGTTTCCCCCTATATAAAAGAAGTATCCTATATTATGGGCTTTAAACACTTTAATAATACGTTCAAGATCTTTTCCCTGGCCATCTTTAAGTTTATACCTGCAGGTCCCTATGCTTCCTGCTGCCGGGGTAGTTTTCAAAAGTTCAATTTCCTTCTTGTCCTGAGATGAAATATCCAGGAGCTCTTCTTTGAGAATACCCTCAATACCGTGCCAGGCTCCATATATTTTGCCGAAGGTAAGACTGTCCTGTATACATGTGTGGATAATTCCCCTCAGTGTATTATTTATTACCGGGGAGGGTCCCCCGGATTGTGCTATGATTACATTTTTTGCTGCCACGTATAAATATAATTTAATACGATGATAACAGCAAATATCAGAAATGTATTCCAAATTTCACTTCTAACCTGCGCCAGTTTAATTTATATTCTACAGGAGTTGAGTAAGCTTCCTCCTGGGTATACGAAGTCCTGGAGTACCTGTAAGCAAAGCTCAGATACATTTCATGGGTACCTTTATTCCATCTAATACCAGTTCCAATATTTCCCATAAATCCGCCGTAGTAGTCGCGGTTATAATAATATGATGGATTTTCATCCTCATTCTTTCCCATGTAAACAAGACCACCGGCCCTTGCGAAAATAAAGGGGGCTACTGCTGATTGTGACAGAATTACCTTGTACTGGAGGAAAAGGGGACTGTACGACACACCCAGGAATTCAACACCTGTGCCTGCACCAAGGGAGTGTATATTATTGATGTTGATTGAACCTGTTACCATAAAGCTGAATGGAGCTATATATTCGGATTCCTGTGTCCCTATGAGAAAACCACTTTCGAGGCCTATGCCAAACACTTTGTCATAAACAGTAGCTTTTTCTGCTTCATGCATAACAAATTTTTCCACATCCGATTCCTGATAAACAAAAATACTTCCATCCCGGGTACGTATTTTATACGAATCATCGGATATTTCAATTAAATGCCCGAAGATTATGGAACCATTCCTGAGGTACAGGGCATCCCTTGTCTTTTGCGCGTTAACGGCAAGGAACAAAGATAACAGTATAATAACAGAAGATAATTTTTTCATGATTTAATAATAGTTTCTGGGTTTAGCATGATTTTTGTTTCAGGTAGGGTGTTATCCAAACCTTAAACCATGAAAACAAAAATCATTCCAATACTTGTATCGATTAGTTTAATTATAGGATTCAGTTCCTGTGAAGATGCCCTGTATAAAGAATATACGGGATATAAGCCTGTATATATGTCATATGATGATTTGAGGGAATCTGTAAAAAGTACAGGTATCCGTGAACTGGAGAATCCCGGTAAGATTTATTATAAGGATAAATATATTTTCATAGTGGAGGAGTTAAAGGGGATACATGTATATGATAATTCTGACAACAGTTCCCCTGTGGCAGTTTCTTTCGTCGAAATTCCGGGAGTAATTGACATTGCCATATCAGGTTATTACCTGTATGCCGACAGCTATATTGATCTTGTGGTGCTGAATGTACAGGATCCGGAAAATATAAGTGAAACATATCGTCTGAAGGATGTTTTACCATATACTGTTCCGCCTCATGATAGTGATTACCCTGAAGGACGTGTTGACAGTGATGAAGGCGTTGTGGTGGAATGGCAACTTACTACCGTAAAAGAAAGAATACATTATAATCCGGTGATTTATCCAATTTTTTTCCTGGATAGTCCAAGGTTTTACACTCCCAATGCCATGTCCTCAGGATCTGTATCTGGTACAGGTATCGGCATAGGTGGCTCTATGGCACGTTTCGGCCTTAAGGATGATATACTTTATGTTGTTAACAATAACATGATGAAGATCTTTGATATATCAGATCCAGCATCACCCGTGAAGTATAATGATTTTTATGCAGGATGGGGCATTGAGACGATGTTTATGACAGAGGAGAATATGTTTCTAGGATCACAGACAGGGATGTTTATTTATGATTTGTCAATCCCATGGAATCCTGTCCAGGTATCCTTTTTCCGTCATGCAACAAGCTGTGATCCTGTTATTGTTGATAACAATCTGGCATATATTACCCTGCGCAGTGGTACTGTGTGTGGCAGCAATGTTAATACCCTTGATGTTGTTGATATAAGTAATCTTTCTGATCCTGAGCTTATTGCAACTTACCCGATGGTTAATCCCCATGGCCTTGGGAAAGATGGTGATATACTGTTTATATGTGACGGCTGGAGCGGACTGAAGATATACGATGCTTCAGATCCATATTCGATTACTGATCATTTAATCTATCATTATCCTTCCATAGATGCCTATGATGTCATTCCCCTGGGAGACATACTCGTTATGATAGGAGATGATGGGTTATATCAGTATGATTATTCTTCACTGGATAATATAACACTGCTCAGCTCAATTAAGACATCGGGTGATGAGTGATTATTTACTGGTGCAGTTACCTTTAATGGGATCTTAGAGATTCTGAATCTCTTGTTGGTCAGAGTTGGATTGCAAAGATGGGACTTTCTTAAACCTCCGAAAGGAAGGTCCTTTACACATTATACTCTTTAGAACTATTCTAAATTATAAAAACATGATTTTTCCCAGTTTTTCTGGCATTGAGCTGTTATACTTTTAACAGCTCTAAAAACAGACTACGTAATTTTAAATCTAAAAACCATTCTGATATGTATCAAACTGATAATTTGGTTAAGGATCTGGTTGAAATACACGGGAGGCGCAGAGACAGTCTTATGCCTATCCTCCAGGGTATAGTTGAAAAGCATAATTACCTCACTGATGATGCTATGGTTGAAGTGGCAAAGGAGCTTGATATTTCTGCTGCCGAGGTGTATGGTACAGCGTCCTTTTATTCATTCCTTGATACCGAGCCAAGAGGGAAATATGTTATCAGGGTTTGTAAGACCATAACCTGTGCTATGAAGGGGAAGTATGAAATTATTGAGGTTCTCGAAGATGTACTGAAAATAAAGGTAGGGGAGACTACATCCAACGGTTTGTTTACCTTACTGGAAACTAATTGCATGGGCTGGTGTCATAAAGCTCCGGCTATGCTTATTAATGATATTCCCTATACAGAGCTTACAAGGGAAAAGATTGTTAAGATTATTAGAGATTACAATCATAATAAATAAGAGGACCTGATGATGGAAACCAAGAAAGTAAGTAAAGTAGATCTTATATTTGAACACATTGATCCCCGCGAATTACTGACCAAAGTACATGGGATGACTGGCAGCGATATTATCGAAGAGATCATTGAGTCGGGTCTTAAAGGAAGGGGAGGAGCCGGATTTCCGACCGGCATGAAGTGGAAATTCTGTGCAGAAGAGAAAGAAAAAACAAAATATATTGTTTGTAATGCCGATGAGGGTGAACCGGGAACCTTCAAGGACCGTGAAATTCTTGACAGGGTGGCCTATAAGGTTTATGCCGGAATGACTATTGCCGGCAGGGCAGTAGGGGCAAAAAAGGGAATTATCTACCTCAGGGGTGAGTACAAATTCCTTCTTCCCCAGTTAAGGATGGAACTGGATGGCTTTCATAAAATGATTGATGAGGTAGGATACGATTTTGAAATCGACTTCAGGCTTGGTAGCGGTGCATATATATGTGGTGAAGAGAGTGCACTGTTCGAATCAATAGAAGGCAAGAGGGGTGAACCAAGGAACAAGCCTCCTTATCCGACAAGCTCGGGCTTGTTTGGCAAGCCTACAGTTGTAAATAATGTGGAAACACTGGTAAATTCTGTAATTATTCTAAAGTACGGATCAGAGAGGTATAAGAAAATGGGAACCAGGTTTTCAACCGGTGCCAAGGTATTTTCGGTATCAGGTGATACACTCATACCCGGTATTTATGAACTGGAGCTTGGTATGTCATTGCTGGAGTTCGTTAAGGAGTTTGGTGACGGTGATACCAAAGCCGTGCAGGTAGGAGGAGCAGCAGGATTCTGTGTGCCAAGGAAACTGTTTGCCAGCACTGTTATAGGTTTTGAAGGTGTTCCGACTGGAGGATCGATGATGTTGTTTAACAGCTCACGCTCTATGTATCATATTCTCCATAATTACCTTGAGTTTTTTACTGAAGAATCATGTGGCCAGTGTACTCCATGCCGCGTTGGTTGCCAGCAGTTACTCAAAGGTGTGGAAAGTGTTAAAAAAGGAGAATCCAAATCAACGTACCTGAATGAACTGGTCAAGCTGGCCGATACAATGAAAATAGCATCTAAATGTGGACTGGGTCAGTCTGTAGGTAATGCATTTAATTCAATAGTTGAGAACTTCAGAGAAGAAATCATCTACTAAAGAGGATAGAAAAATGAAAAAGAGTAAAATGGTAAGCCTGAAAATAAATAATCAGCCTGTGTCAATAACTGAAGGATCAACCGTATTGCAGGCTGCTGAGAAGCTAAATATTCATATTCCTACCCTGTGTAACCATGACGACCTTTGCGTGGCGGGTAATTGTCGTGTTTGTGTCGTAGAACAAAAAGGTGCACGTGTACTTGCTGCAGCATGTGCACAGCCTGCAATGGAAGGTATGGAAATCCTTACAAATTCACTAAAGGTACGTAATGCAAGGAAACATGTGGTGGAGCTGCTCCTCTCTGAACACAGGGCAGACTGTACAAAATGTTACCGTAACCAGAACTGTGAATTACAGACACTGGCCAATGAATTTTCATTCGGCGACCATATATTCCTTGACCTGGTGAGTAAGCACGAACAATTTATCGATAACACCAGTTCTTCAATCGTTAAGGACGATAGTAAATGTATACGTTGCCAGCGCTGCGTGCGTACATGCAGTGAATTACAGAAAATATCTGCCATAGCAGTTAGTGGTAAGGGAGCAAAGATGAAGATATCCACATTCCATGACAGGCCCATAAGCCATGTGGTATGTACAAACTGTGGCCAGTGTGTTAACCGTTGTCCAACAGGAGCCCTGACTGAGAAGAATTATATTGATTATGTATGGGATGCAATATATGATCCGGATAAACATGTTGTTGTACAAACCGCACCTGCTGTTAGGGTTGGCCTGGGTGAAGACCTGGGATACGACCCTGGCGAAAGGGTTACAGGTAAGATGGTTACTGCCCTTAAACAGCTCGGTTTCGATTCAGTGCTTGATACTGATTTCACGGCTGACCTTACCATTATGGAGGAAGGAACAGAACTCCTTTCAAGGCTAAAGAAAGCATTGGTTGACAAAGATAAGGAAACCGCCCTGCCAATGTACACTTCGTGCTCACCCGGCTGGATAAAATTTATAGAGCATAAGTATCCGGAGATGCTGCCAAATCTTTCAACCTGTAAATCACCTCAGCAGATGTTTGGTGCACTTGCCAAGACGTATTTTGCCGAAAAAAGGGGTATCAATCCTGAGAATATTGTATCAGTATCAATAATGCCGTGTACAGCCAAAAAGTTTGAAGCCAATCGCCCGGAGATGAGGGATAGCGGTTATAAGGATGTTGATTATGTCCTTACGACAAGAGAGTTTGCCGTCATGATAAAACAGGCCGGCCTTGATTTCAGAACACTTAAACCTTCACATTATGATTCATTGATGGGTGTATCATCAGGTGCTGGAGCTATCTTTGGTGCCACCGGCGGTGTGATGGAAGCTGCTATACGTACTGCCTATGAGATCGTTACAGGTAAGCCTGTTCCTTTTGATAACCTTAATATCACTCCTGTAAGGGGAACGGAGGGTGTGAAGGAAGCATTACTAAAAATTGAGGGATGTCTTAAAGAGTGGAGTTTTCTTGAAGGGGTGGAACTGAAGGTGGCTATTGCTCATGGACTAACCAATGCGGATAAGGTAATGAGGTCTATCAGCACAGGGAAAGCTGATTATCATTTTGTCGAAATAATGGCCTGCCCCGGTGGATGTATTGGTGGTGGTGGACAGCCCATACCTACAAATATGGAAATACGCCAGAAAAGAATAGATGCAATATATGAGGAGGATATGAGCCTGCCTGTGAGGAAATCACATGAGAACCCTGAAATTATTCAGCTTTATAATGACTACCTGGGAAAACCTAACAGTCATAAGGCACATGAATTGCTGCATACACATTATATAGAAAGGGTTCGGAATTAGGAATATCGTATCAGGTGGTAGACTTATGAGACAGCCCCGTATTTTATTATCCTTCGTCGTTCGTCTTTAACCTTTTGTCTTTTTCATCAGCCAGGTCATATTCTCACCCAGTGTCTGCATCGTTTTCAATCCTTCCTCATCATTTAGTACATCACCTTTTTCCCTGCCAATGCCAATGTTCCAATATGATGAACCGGGGATTATCATTTCATTTATCAGGAAGAAATGGTTAATGCTGTCGAATGTATGAATTGCTCCTGCACGCCTGACTGCTACTACTGCCGCTCCTATCTTGCGCTTCAGAGGGTTACCTGCAGCTCTGAGGGCATAGCCAGCAACATCGAGCAATGCTTTTGTTTCGGGGGTTATATCTGAAAAATATACAGGTGAGCCAATCAGGATGCCATCAGCACCGATCATTTTTGAAAGTACCTCATTAAGTAAATTGTTTTTCTTATGACACTGTCCATCCTTTTCGGTCTTACATTTCATGCATGCAACACAGCTGTATACTTTCTTACCGCCAATCTGAATTAATTCTGTTTCAATTCCATTCTTTTCAAGTACTTTCAACACTTCCCTGATAAGGATTTCCGTGTTTCCATTTTTGCGCGGACTTCCGTTTATAGCTATTACTTTCATAATGAGCCAGAGTATTTGCTTAATTTATCAGGGTGTAAGGTCTTCAACAGAAGGAGGAGGTGAATCAGCCTTCTTATTCAGTTCTTTTTTCTTGTTCCTGGTCATGTCTCCATAAAGGTCCTCAATTTTAACCGGTCCTCCATCTTCACCGGTTTGATCACTTATGACCTCACCAACATTATTTGAACGTGCATTGAAATATAGTACAAGGCTGAAAATGGGGAATAATGGCATAGTTAAAGCATTGGCCAGAGAGTTAAGTATTATAAACGAAGGCTTGCTTGTAAGGTTCAATAGCTCGGATGCATTTTCAGGGTTCATTATTGTCCTGAAAAAGCTCCCTCCGAACGGGATCATGATAATGGCCCCAAGAACAAAAGAAATAACCATCACAAGTATTCCAAAAACTGCTACCCAACCAATATTTGGCCAGAATCGTTTATGAGACAGGCTGATAGTTGTGGTGATTGTATCACCTAAACCTGGATTTTCTATGATGAGCACAGGTGCTATGAAAGCAAAAATCATAACAACATATATCACCGCGAACAGAGCGCCCACAAATAGTAAAAATACACCCAGTATAATGGCAACCATAGCAAACAGGCCCAGTAGTATATACAGAACCAGAAGGGGCAGGAAGTATTTTATTATAGCAGTTGTTCCAATGGAGAGTATATTACTATCCGGATCAACCGGTTTTCTTATGACATAATATTGTAATATCAGGGTAAAAATAAAGCTGACCAGGATAATAAGCATGTAGGGTCCTATCATAGATCTGAAAATTGCCAGCATCTCTTCCGGATCAGTCACCGAGTATATCTCTGATACGTTAACCCTTCCGGATAAATAAGTAATTATAAGTGAGAATATAAAAGATATTATAAAAAGGTTGCCAAACCATTTCTTATAAAATTCCCATATGGAACCCAGAGCAGTATCAAGGTCGTATTTCTTGCTAAGCGGATGTTTTGTATAGTCAACCATAGTATTAAATATATTAATGTTCAGGAAAGTAAATATACATATTTCAAAGCAAGTTGATGCTCTTTTTATAAATTTATGGGTTGTATAAATCATGATATGGACAGGAAGATTCTTCATATTGATATGGATGCTTTTTTTGCTTCGGTTGAACAAAATGATAATCCTGAATTAAAAGGCAAGCCTGTTGTTGTAGGTTCAGAATCATCAAGAGGTGTGATTGCTGCTGCCAGTTACGAAGCACGAAGGTTTGGGGTGAGATCGGCAATGCCAAGTACTACGGCTAAAAGATTATGTCCGGAGCTTGTGTTCATGAAACACAGAATGGCCAGGTATAAAGAGGTATCGTCCATTATTTTTGAAATTTTTCATAATTACACTTCACTGGTTGAAGCTCTTTCAGTTGATGAAGCATTTCTTGATGTGAGTACCAGAGCCCTTGATTTAAATTCTGCCATTGCTATTGCCTACGAAATTAAGAAGGATATAAGGAGAAAGACTAATCTTACATGTTCCGCAGGTATCGCAATAAATAAATTCCTGGCAAAGCTGGCATCCGATATTAATAAACCGGATGGTTTATATACTGTTTACCCCTCTGAAACAGACCAGTTTATTGCTGGCCTTCCTATCGAGCGTTTCTTTGGAATAGGTAAGGTCACAGCTGAGAAGATGCACAGGTATGGAATACACACTGGAGCTGATCTCAGGAATGCTGAGCGTTCATTCCTTGACAGAAATTTTGGGAAAGCAGGAGAGTTCTTTTATGATATTGCCAGAGGTATAGATAACAGGGAAGTTGATCCTGACAGGCCAAGAAAATCAATTGGTGCTGAGCTTACTTTTGAAAAAGATCTGACTACCGGTTTTGAAATAATAACTGAATTATATAAGCTGGAAAAAGAATTATGGTCAAGAATTGAAAAGCACGGCCAAACAGGAAGAACAATAACTGTTAAAGCCAAATTTGATGATTTCAGCCAGGTGACAAAAAGTAATACTCTTGACTGCCCGGTAGATAGTTTTGAATTTCTGCATGCTGAGACAACATCATTAAGGGAGCAGATAGACTTTAAAAGAAAAAGAGTAAGACTACTGGGTGTAACAATTTCCAACCTGGAAGATGAACATCTTACGGATGAGCAACTAAAAATCTGGAAATAAACTGTAATCCTGCTTTGCCAGCAGTAGTCCTCGGGACGAAGGCTGGAGTGAAGCCCGCAGGGCGTAGCGAAGGATCCGTGAGGGTACTGGTTACTGGTTTCTCGTTTCTCATTGGTGTATAATAAACCTTATTGCTTCCGGCGGACAAGTAGCGTTTTCTTAGCCTTTTATTCAGCTAATTCTCAGCCCATAGTAAAGGTGATCCCTTTCTTTCCCGTTAAAATCGGCAACTCCTGGCATCCTGCCCCATTCACTGAAACCAAATTTTTCCAGGAGCCTGATGCTGGCCTCATTATGGGCCAGGAGAATAGCTATCAATGTCTTAAAATCATATCCCGGTGCTTTGTTGACAGCATGATTCATCAGCGATGTACCTATTCCCTTTTTCCTGAACTTATTGTCAACAAAGTAACTTATCTCGGATGTATACCTCATAGCATTGCGGCGAGGGCGATAGGGACTGAAAGAGAAATACCCTGCTACCTCATTATTTATGTCGGCAACAAAAACAGGGTATTTTGACCTGTCATATGCCCTGAACCATTCTAACCTTTCTTCCATACTATAGGGAACCATATCTGCTGTGGATATCTCGTATGGAATCACCTGGTTATAGATATGATTAATGGCTTCGAGGTCTTTGGTTTGTGCTGATCGTATCTCCATGGATACAAGATAAAAGATAAAAGGATAAAGACAAAAGTAAAAAGTAAAAAGTTAAAAGTTGGAACGAAGTGAAGATCCTGGCTGAACGAAGTCCGCCATAGTCCCGAATACTCGGGACGACGGCGGGCTTCGTTCAGTCGTGATCCCTTAGCGGGAAAGCTTCAGAGCATTTGCAGAACATTTCCCACCGGGATTACTCCTTCACTGCGTCCGCCATAGTCCCGAATACTCGGGACTATGGCGGGCTTCGTTCAGTCGTGATCCCTTAGCGGGAAAGCTTCAGAGCATTTGCAGACAAACGCACCTGACGGTGCTATTGATTTAAAAAGCCGCAATCCCTTATAAGAGCAAGCTCTTAACGGGCTGCGACTTTTTAAATCAAAAAACCCACGCAAGTGTGGGTTTTTGTCTGCAAATGCTCTGGCGGAGAGAGAGGGATTCGAACCCTCGGTCCCGATTGCTCAGGACAACGGTTTTCGAGACCGCCCCGTTCGACCGCTCCGGCATCTCTCCATGGTCAGGCTGCAAAGCTACAAAATATTACTTCTTTTGTAAACCCATTGTTAATGATAAAATAATATCATTGGTAAAAGATGGAATTTGCTTAATTCTTTATTATTTTGCCATTTAATTAATAACCAAAATAATTTATAGTCGTGAAAAAGTTACTACCAATACTATTGATTTTACTGTTATCCATAATATCATGTAAGCAGGATCAGAAAAAAGCAGACAGAGATAATCCTTTCTTCGCTGAGTATAAAACTCTGTTCGGAGTGCCACCTTTTGACAAGATTAAGGTTGATCATTTTATGCCTGCCTTTGAGAAAGGTATGGAGAAACAGAAGGAAGAGGTGGAAGCAATTCTTGGAAGTGATGAGGAACCAACATTCGAGAATACAATTGTTGCAATGGACAGAACAGGTAAACTGCTTAACAAGGTAGCATACGTGTTTTTTGGCCTTAGCAGTGCAAACACCAGCCCTGAGCTCCAGGCAGTGCAGATGGAAATATCTCCGAAACTGGCGAAGCATAGTGATGAGATAAGCCTTGATCCGAGGTTTTTTGAAAGGGTGGAGGTTGTTTATAACAACAGGGATGATTTTAATCTGACTGAAGAGGAAGAATTCCTCCTTGAGAATATATATAAGGAGCTGGTAAGAAGCGGCGCTGCCCTGGATTCGTTGAAAAAAGAAAAACTGAAGGAAATGAATCAAAGGCTTTCTGTTCTGGAGGTTGAGTTCGATCAGAATGTATTGGCTGAAACGAATAATTATATCCTTGAAATAAGTAAAGAAGAAGATCTTGCAGGCTTACCTGAAGCTGTCATAAACGGTGCTGCAGAGGAAGCTGAATCAAGGGGGCTGGATGGCAAATGGGTATTTACAACCCAGAAGCCAAGTATGCTGCCTTTTCTTCAGTATTCTGAAAATCCCAAGCTGAGGGGGAAATTATATAATGCATATTTAAACAGGGGTAATAATAATAATGATTATGATAACAAGCAGATTCTTGCAGAGATCATGGAAATAAGAGCTGATCGAGCTAAACTGCTTGGATATAAAACACACTCACATCTTGTGCTTGAACCCAGGATGGCCAAAGAGCCTGACAATGTGTATGACCTGTTAAATACTCTGTGGGGCGCAGCACTCCCTGCCGCCAAAAAGGACCTGGCTGAGATGCAGAAGATAGCAGACAGGGAAGGTAAAGGCATTGATATAAAAGCGAGTGACTGGTGGTACTATGCCGAGAAACTGCGTAAGGAAAAATATGATCTTGATGATAATGAACTGAGACCGTATTTTAAACTGGAAAATGTAAAACAGGGTGCCTTTACGCTTGCCAATAAGCTGTATGGTATTACATTTACTGAAATATCTGATATTCCAAAACCTCATGATGAAGCCGTTGCTTACGAAGTGCAGGAGGGAAACGGAGATCACCTTGGAGTATTGTATCTGGATTTTCACCCTCGTGCCAGCAAGAACCAGGGAGCATGGTGCGGATCATACAGGGATCATAAAATAGAAGATGGGAAAGAGATAACACCGGTAGTAACAATGGTTATGAACTTTACAAGACCCAGTGGCGATAAACCTTCACTATTATCACTAGATGAGGTAAGCACCCTGTTCCATGAATTCGGGCATGCCCTTGATGCACTGTTTTCAGAAAAAACATACGGTTTCGAATTCATAGCATGGGACTTTGTGGAACTACCAAGCCAGATAATGGAACACTGGGTTACCGAACCTGAAATGCTGAAGACATATGCATTAAATTATAAAACCGGGGAGCCTATGCCGGATGAACTTATAAAAAAGATCAAAAACAGCAGTTTCTTTAACCAGGGCTTTACCAAAGGTGAATATCTTGCTGCATGCTACCTTGATATGGCCTACCATACTATTGATTCCGAAACGGAGGTTAATGTTGCTGAATTCGAACAGGATGTGATTAATGATATTGGCCTGATTCCTGAAATTCTGCCCCGCTACAGGAGCACTTATTTCCATCATATTGTAGGAGGATATGATTCAGGATATTATTCCTACGACTGGGCCGGCGTACTTGATAATGATGCTTATGATGCCTTTAAGGAGAATGGTATCTTTGATAAAGAAACAGCAAAGTCGTTCAGGGAGAATATCCTCGAAAAAAACGGCACCATGGATGCCATGGAGATGTTTGTTAATTTCAGGGGGAGGGAACCGGATAGGACAGCATTCCTGCGGAATCTTGGATTTTTGAATTAAGCTACGCTTGAGATGTCGGGGATTTCAAATCCCCGACATCCTGAGGAGTGTTAATTCGTTAATTAGTAAATAGTTATAGTTAATGAAGTCTTTATCGTTATTGGTAATTATTATATTATCATTTACATTATCTTCCTGCAATAATACCCAGGAACAAAACCCAAAACCTAATATTATTTATATTCTTGCCGATGATCTTGGTTACGGTGAATTGGGTTGCTACGGGCAGGAGAAGATTGAAACGCCGGCCATAGATAAGCTTACTGAATCCGGAATGATGTTTACTCAACATTATTCAGGGGCACCCGTATGCGCACCTTCAAGGTGTGTACTGCTTACAGGTAAACATTCAGGCCATGCTTTCATACGCGGAAACCATGAATGGGGTGAAAGAGGGGATGTTTGGAGCTATACTGAGATGATACAAAACCCTGAACTGGAAGGGCAATATCCCCTTCCTGAAGGTACCGTGACTATAGGTACCCTTCTGCAGGATGCCGGTTATAAAACTGCTATAGTAGGCAAGTGGGGACTTGGTGCTCCCCGGAGTACCGGGATACCTAATAAGCAGGGATTTGATTTCTTCTTTGGATACAACTGCCAGCGCCAGGCACATACCTATAACCCTGTTCATCTGTGGAAAAATACTGAAAGGGTCTTTACCGGGAATGATACAATCCCACCCGGAACAAAGCTTCCTGATGGCTCTGATCCGTATGACGAATCAAGTTACAGCGATTTCTGGCTTGATGTGTATTCACCGGATATGATGTTTGAAGAGATTACCAGCTTTATCAATGAGAATAAGGATAATCCTTTTTTCCTGTACTGGGCTACAACAATACCGCACCTGGCATTACAGGCACCACCTGAGTGGGTTGATCATTATGTTGAAAAATTCGGCGATGAAGAGCCTTATACAGGCGACAAAGGTTATTTCCCTAATCGTTATCCGCATGCAGCTTATGCAGGTATGGTATCGTACCTCGACAACCAGGTTGGATTATTGGTGAAACACCTTAAAGACCTTGGTTTATATGAAAACACACTGATAATTTTTACCAGTGATAACGGGCCTTCATATACGGGAGGAACCGATTCACCCTGGTTCAACAGTGCAGGTATTTTCGATGATGAAGATGGCCGCGTAAAAGGTTATGTATACGAAGGTGGAATAAGAGTTCCAATGATAGCCAGCTGGCCGGGAATGATAAGCGCAGGTTCCAGTACTGACCATATATCCGCATTCTGGGATGTGCTTCCTACTCTTTCGGATATAAGTGGTGCAAAAAATCCTGATAATATTGACGGAATAAGCTTTCTGCCCACCCTGCTTGGACAGGATGAGCAGGAAAAGCATGATTACCTTTACTGGGAATTTCCTGCATACCAGGGTCAGCAAGCCGTGAGAATGGGTAAATGGAAAGCTGTAAGGAAGAATATTTTTAATGGTAATATGAAAATTGAGCTGTATGACCTGGAAAAAGATCCGACAGAATCCAATAATATTGCTGGTGATCATTCTGAAATTTTAGTCAGGATGGATTCGATAATGAAAGCAGCACACGAGCCTGCGGAATTGGAGAGGTTTAAATTTAAGGAGCTGGGAGATAAATGAATTAAGAAAGTCTATAAGGTTGATAAAGTTGATAAAGTTCATAGAGTAGAGGCGCAATTTATTGCGCCTTTAATTTATATGACAGGTTATTGATAGTAACAATTGTAAAGTCACAAAGCATTACGGCTTAAAACTGGCAGGGATGACAGATTATCGTTCTGATTTCATGTGGAAAGTAAGCTCTCCTCCTGCTACCAATTCGGCATGTGTAAGATAAAGCCTTCCCGGTTTCTTTCCTTTGAGGATTATTTTATCTACATAAATATTTTTATTCCCCTGGTTGACAACCTTGATCTTCAGTATCTTTCCATTTTCAAATTCTATTGTTGCATTCTTTACCAGCGGGCTACCGATAGCGTACTGATCACTCCCGGGACAAACGGGGTAAAAGCCCAGTGCACTGAAAATATACCATGCTGACATCTGTCCACAGTCGTCATTGCCGCAGAGGCCGTTTGTCTCGTTTGAATACATGGTTTCCATGATCATGCGTACTCTTTCCTGGGTCTTCCATGGCCTGCCTGTCCAGTTGTACAGGTAGGGTATATGATGGCCCGGTTCATTGCCATGGACATACATGCCAATAATGCCATCCCTGGTTATATCTTCGTTCTTTTCAATATACTCATCTCCCAGTTCCGCTTCAAACAAAGAGTCCAGCATGCCGGCAAATTTAGCCTTGCCTCCCATCATCTTGATCATCTCAGGAACATTATGTGGCACATATAGCCCATAGTTCCATGCGTTTCCCTCAATAAAACCCTGTCCGTAGGTATCAAGCGGATCAAATTCTTCCCTGAATTTACCATCAGACAGCCTCGGGTGCATAAAACCACTCCCGGGATTAAAAACATTTTTATAACTGGACGACCTGGAGGAAAAAATATCTGCAATACCGTCATTACCGTTTCTTTCTGCTATTTGTTGTATACACCAGTCATCATAAGCATACTCCAGTGTTTTACTCACTGAATAGCTATTTTTATCTTCAGGCACATATCCCATTTTCATATAATATTCAAGGCCGTCATATTTACCGTAGGATGCTGTTTTAACACAAGCATCGAGTACTCTTTCACTGTTCCCTGTCCATATCCCTTTCACTATTGCGTCAGCTATTACTGAAACACTGTGATAGCCTATCATGCACCAGTTCTCATTGGCATAATGTGACCACACAGGCAGCATCGGGTGCACACTCTGGTCGAAATGGGCAAGCATTGATTCAACCATATCCCTGCTTCTTGATGGCTGAAGAATATTAAAAAACGGATGAAGAGCCCTGTAGGTATCCCATAAAGAAAAAATGGTGTAATTGGTAAATCCTTCTGCCCGATGAATATTCTGATCAATACCCCTGTATCTTCCATCAACATCCATATAAGTTACAGGGCTTAAGAAAGTATGGTAAAGGGCGGTATAAAAAACTATCTTATCTTCCGGATCTAGCGTTTCAATTTTGAGCTTTGATAATTCTCTATTCCAGGATTGCTGTCCTTCCTGCTTAACTTTTTCGAAATTCCAGTGTGGTATTTCTGCCAGCATGTTGTTTAAAGCTCCTTCTGTGCTTACCGGTGACAGCGCAACTTTGACTTTTAACTGTTCACCTTCCTTTACATTAAAATTAAAGTAGGCCCTGATCTGTCTTCCCGCCATTTCCGGAAAGTTTTTTGTTTCGTCGAATTTCTTATAAAACCCTTTGTACATGATGTTATCCTGCTTTATGTGGCCATATGATTTAAATGGCTTATTAAATGATATTGCGAAATAAACTTTGCGTGTCCGTGCCCACCCGCTTGTCTGCCTGTAACCGGTTATGAGAGTGTCATTCTCAACTCTCAGGAAGGTCCATACATTCTTTTCTTCATAGTTATAGATACCATGTATCATATCAAGAATAATATGTGCTTCCTCTGTACGTGGAAAAGTATATTGATGAAAACCCACCCTGGTGCTGGTTGTCAACTCGGCTTTAATATTATAATCAAGCAGATCAACCTGGTAATAGTTCGGCTCAGCATATTCCCTGTCATGTGAGTACCTTGAGCGAAAACCTTTTTCAGGATTTAATTCTGTTCCTGGATTCAGACATAATTTGCCTGTGGTTGGCATAATTAATATATCTCCCAGGTCTGAATGGCCTGTTCCGCTGAAATGAGTATGGCTGAAGCCTACAATAGTCGGATCATCATACTGGTATCCTGCACAGTATTCATATACTTTTCGATTGTATTCCCCATTTTCCTCATATTGTATTGTATCTGTGTCGGGGCTTAACTGAACCATCCCAAAGGGTACAGTCGCACCCGGATAGGTGTGCCCCATTTTATGAGTTCCGATAAATGGATTTACATATTGAATATAATTATTATCGTAATCCTGTGCTGACACAGAACAGATATTTAAGAAAGCTGCAAGTATTATCAGATTCTTGAGTTTAGGCTTTAATTCAAATAAAGTAAGGGGGCGACATATATTGTTTATAAAACTCATATCATTTATTAGGGTTTATGTTTTTTCTCTTTATTTTCTTTATCAGACCAAGGGGAATATTTATAGCCGGTACTTTATCCATATAAATTCTGTATTCATCACCGAATTTATTAACCATAAGCTTATCTTCCCTTTTGGTACCTGAATAAACAAGTATTATTCCGGGAATACCCAGGGCAACAAATATCCAGTGAGGATATAATAATGGTGTGGCAATAAATATTGAAAGTATCCCACCGGTATACTGGACATGCCTGATAATCGAATACAGTCCGCTTGTTACTATCTTCCCGGTATGGACATAGGATTTTCCCTTTTTTACATCACCTTTAATCTTGAAATAGATGAAGGGGTATATTACCAGGTACATCCCGAGGGCCCAGATAATCACTCCAAGTATGGTGAGAATATTGTTCCCGCGGGGCTCAATAATATTGAGCAGCACCAGTGGGTTAAGTGGGAAGCATACTAACATAAGGATATAAGCAATAATATCCAGGAAATGATGTCTCTGTGTTTTATTCATATTTTTAAATTTAGGGATATCAGGATGATTACATTAATTAACAAGCATATAGCTCATTTGCGGAATAAATCACAAATTCTTCCTCGCTGCCAATTAAGCTTTGCATTTGAAGATACTCATTAAATAATTAATTAGAAAGTCTTCTGGATTTCTTTAAATCTTTAATAAATCTTTTCTCAAGGTAGCTTTTTTTCCCCAGAGAACCCAATTGATTAAACATTGGTTTGGTGACTGTAAACGCAATGATATCCATGGGGATATATTTCCTCATTGCCATATCAGTTGCTCCAATAATTGCCTGCGGAATATTCAGATCTTGAAACAGGGAAATCAATTGCATACAACCTGATCCAAAAGGGGCAAGTACCGGTTCAGGATCTTCAGGGCTACTGAATAACTGAGCACCAATAAGCAACATACTGAGCTGATCAGGGTTAACAAAAAAGGTCACGGTTTTCAGGTAATCATACGCCTGCTTTTTCAGTGGTCCGATAATAAGATTATCATTTTGCTGCTTATATGGTTCAACATAGTCTAACCATTTTCTCATTAATTCATGATTGGCTTTCAAGCCTTCATCATCAGCAAGGAACTTAATATAGCTCTCTTTTGATCTGGTTTTAACATTACACAACCAGGAGCCAGCACCGGGGCAACCGTATTGGTTCCTTGTCAAAAGCGTATACTTACCTTTTTCCCAATGCTTAAAATTTGCAAATACACAGGTGTTGGACTTAAGCAATGGATCAAACACAGATTTGTCAGGTGTATCATAAAAACCAATAAGCGGGAAAGTAATTCCGGTTTTCTTAATTAAATATTGGATTTCAGGTTGTGCCATAAATTTTAAACGTTTTCTCTATCGATTTGTAATTGAAACCTTTGGTGTGATTGGTATCGATGCCAGGGGAATACAAATATGACTATAATATATGAGTATGTTCTCGGTTGGTTTATTGAAATGCCTTTTTTATATCTTCAAGACCAACACCTATCACTTTTCTGCATATAATATCGAGTTTATCTTCCGGTCCGGAAAAATGGATAGTTATCTGGCTATGATTGTATTTTCCTCCGGGCGCCAGTGAAAGGGCAGGGGATGAGGTTTCAAGTTCGTAAAACGGTCCCATTATGGAACCATCTTCAAGCGGACCATCATTATATGAATTCAGGGCATCACCAGAGTAGGGTTTATTCTGTAATTCCCATGCAGAATTAACGAATTCTGTTTCTCCTTCAGGGATATCACAGAAAAGTAAAGTTAGTGCACTGTTTTCATGATCATAGCTTGCCATAAGACCTTTGGATCGCAGTGGAGGTACGCCAATCTTGCCTCTTTCTGAACCATCTGCCTTAAAGTAAACGATACGATCCTTCACTTTCAGCCTGTCCTCAGGTATGCTGCCAAAATAATTGTCATTAACTACCGGGCCATATTTATCATCTTCTCCCGGCTTAACAGGAAGTATTACCACTGCTGAAGATGACGGATTAAACATTCCCAGCATCCATAAAGAGATGAGGCCATTATCTTTTGTCCATATATTTCCCCCGGTATTTTCAATTATATTTTCTGACCTGTAAGCTACTGTATTCAGATCATTTAAATCGGCCTGAATGACCCGGGATATTTCTTCCTGCTCAAGCAGGTGAATGATCCTTGTTATACGGAAGTCAAATTCAGTACCTGAATAATTTGCAAGTTTCCCTTCTTTCGTGAATACTGCCTGTGTGTCTTTTTTACTAACCAGATTGAAACTTTCAGTATCCATGATAGCTGGTGTTTGCCAGTATTCATATTCAAAGGGATCTCCCTGTTTAAAGAAAAGTGCGTACTGACCACCTTCAGGGCCAAGCCATAATCTTTCTTCTCCCCCGTATGGATTCATATGGTCAAGCGTATCACCTGAGCTGATGAGCTCATAATTGATCCATCCGAAACTGAATCCATCATCACCTTCACATGTGCTGGTCATAACACGTCCCTGCCAGGCTGGAGCTATCACAAGTGCGCTTTCTCCGTTTTTAAGCTCAATAATATCCGTGTGTTTTTTCAGGAATTCCCTGTCAATAGAGTAATTGTTTTTTTGGGTTTTCATACTGTCCTGGTTTCTATCAGCTGTTTCTCTGCATGAAAAAACGGTAATAATAAATGCCATTATTATATAAATGCCAGCATTATTCATCTGTACTTTATTCTAATATTATGAGTGCTCTAATACTTTCTTTTCTCGAAATCTTCCCTATCCTTATCTTCCACCCGCCTGGCAATAATAAGAAGGATTTTTACCAATATGTATATTGCAAAAGCGATAGCAGCAATTACAATAAAACCTATCAGAAATTTCATGTTACTGTATTATTTAATTCTGACAGCTGTACCATATACAAGTATTTCCGAGCATCCCTGCATAATCATTGAGGTATGCATCCTTATATTGATAACTGCATCGGCGCCAAGGCTCTCGGCATCATTTATCATTCGCTGCAAAGCTTGCTCCCTGGCCTGTGCCTGTAGCTCTGTATATTCATGTATCTCACCCCCAACGAGGTTTTTCAAACCTGCGAAGATATCCTTGCCAAGGTGCCGGGCCCTGACAGTGCTGCCCCGTGAGATACCTAGTATTTCTGTTATTTCCCTTCCGGGAATTGTATCGGCGGTTGTTGTTATCATATTTCCTGTTTTTTGATTTAAAAATACGAATAAATAATTTATTAGGCTAAGGCTGAGGCTCCACCTCCGATGGCGTGGATTTAAAATCCACGCCTATCTACGGCGGACAATGTGAGGCTGAGGAAGGTTTATAAAGTTGATAAAGTTGATAAAGTTGATAAGGTGGGACACTCTGCCGCGAGCGGCCAGTGATTGTGGCTGGTGGGAGCGAGCAATGATGGATTACTGGTATAATGCATTTTTCCAGTATTCCAATCTTCCAATCTACCAACCTACCAATAGTCTAATAGTTTAAGACTGATAAAAATTAAAAATAAAGTTGCTACTTAATTATTATTTCGTCGCAGAACAACCATGCTTTGCCACCGGGGTCAGTATGCCATTCAGGATTTTCTTTAATATTTGCTGCAAATATATTAAGGTACCTTACTTCCCTGTCAAGGTTTATGCCTGCTGTCTGTATATTAACCGTTTTAACTGGACCGAAAGGGCCTTCAAGCTTTAAAGGCTCACTATATTTTTTACCATCATCTGAATACTTTATTTCTACATACCCGGGTCCAAAAATCCAGCTCCCGGGATTATTCAGAAACCTGATCGTGACAGAATTTACCATTCTTATTTTTCCAAGATCAATTTCAGCATCAAGGTTATCCTGTTCAAAACCCAGCCAGCATCCATCATTGAAGGAACGCGAACCTGCTATATTGTCAAGCAAGCTTGAGGCTCCGCCGGCATAATATTTAGTATCAGGATCTGTTACAAGGCTTATATCAGCAGCAATGGCTGAATTACCCAGTTTAAAATCAACAGGTATATCATCTCTTGATGCATGCTTCCATTCGAGATATTCACCGATCATTTGTTCCAATATATCGGGATATTCTTCAGCCAGATTTTTTGATTCGGTAGAATCTTCATCCAGGTTTACCAGGAACATACGGTCTTTCAGTTTATCCAGTGGTATCTTGCCTGAAGGGTCAACAGGCAGGCCTATCAGTTTCCAGCTGTTTTTCATTACAGCCCACTGGCTTCCCAGTTTCCAGTATAAGGTTCTTTCATCTGTTTTTTCATTCTTCACAAGTAATTCGCTTATATCTATTCCTTCTACATCCGCAGGGGTACTGTCAATATTACAGAACGCGGCAATTGTGGGCAGAAGGTCGATACTGTGGCATATCTGGTTTCTTACTTTCCCCTCCGGTATAATTCCCGGCCAGCTTATTATTGCCGGCACCCTGATGCCTCCCTCAAACAATGAAGTTTTGCCTCCCCTGAAAGGGCCCGCACTTCCACCTCCTCCGAAAGTGCGGGTTTCAAAGGAATGTCCATGATCTGATAAAAAGATAATCAATGTTTTATTCCTAAGCTCCAGATCGTCGAGCAACCTGATCAATTTACCGATATTATCATCAGCAGTTGATAAGAAAGCAGCATAATCCCGTCTGGGCATTTCAAGGTTTTTATAATGCCTGCGCCATTCTTCAGTTGGCTGCAAAGGATAATGCGGAACATTAATAGCATAATACAGGAAGAATGGATTATTCTTGTTCTTAATAATAAAATTTTCAGCCTTTTCATACATAAGGTTGGGGAAAAATTCCCCTTCTCTGAATATTTCTTTCTCATTCTCCCATAGGTCATGCCGGTTAGGTCCATTCCAGTAGAAGAAATGAGAATAATTATCAATACAGCCTCCCATATGGCCGAAACTATAATCAAAGCCCTGGGACAATGGCATTGTTTCCTCTGAATAACCCAGGTGCCATTTACCTATGTGAGCGGTTGTATATCCTTCACTCTTCAGCATTTCTGCAATGGTTACCCTGGAAGAAGGCATGCCTTTATTCCCCGGTATCGAAGACACATTACCAGGTACGCCGGCAGAATGCGGGGTCATGCCGGTGAGGATACATGCCCGTGAAGGTGAACATACTGCTGAGCCAGTGTAAAAGCGTGAAAACCGCACTCCTTGGGAAGCAAGTTTGTCCATGCTTGGTGTTGCCAGATCAGTGGCTCCGTATGCATTGACGTCAACAGAGCCCTGGTCATCGGTAAGAATTATGATCACATTCGGTTTTCTTTCATTTGCATTTTCTACGGAGCAGGAAAAGATAAAAGTGCTGAGAATAAGTAATGGCAATAGTCTCATTTTGATTTATCGTTTAATACTGCGAAGATAAGGGAATATTGGATTATTGGAATAATGGAATACTGGAACCGAGCCCCGAGAATTCAAGGATTTTCTGTATCTAAAACAAGTTACACTTTTCTTGCGCAAAACCCCATATTTATACTGTTTAATGTATAATATCGTAATTATATATATGGCGATATAGTTACTCAATAGTTTTCTGTTTAA
>Ga0315543_1000616_pt1 | contig 42772 bp, 38 predicted proteins | sample SalMarSW160210MG_2_FD_203098 | JGI IMG/M metagenome (GOLD analysis project Ga0315543, IMG submission 203098) | Salt marsh sediment microbial communities from the Plum Island Ecosystem LTER, Massachusetts, United States - Salt Marsh Sediment SW1601-210 ...
CCCAGAAGAAGAGGATGTCATAGCCGGTCTCCATTACCGTGGTCGGGTAGAAGTAGCCCAGGTCGGGGGTGTCATCGGGCCAGCCCATGGTGGAGTGAGTCCACAGCGCCGAAGAAAACCAGGTATCAAGAACATCGGGGTCCTGCTCCATACTCCTAGAGCCGCATTTAGGGCAGGCTCCGGGCTGGTCGACGGCGGCCGTTATCTCCCCACAGCCCCGGCAGTACCACACCGGTATGCGGTGCCCCCACCACAGCTGGCGGCTGATGCACCAGTCGCGGATGTTCTCCATCCAGTTGAGGTAGACCTTGGTAAAGCGGGAGGGGATTATACTAATGCGCCCGCTGGTGACGGCCTCAATGGCCGGTTTGGCTAAAGGCTCGGCCTTGATAAACCACTGCTTGCTGGCTATGGGCTCGATAACCGTCTGGCAGCGCATGCAGTGCCCCACCGAGTGGCTATAGGGCTCGACCTTGACCAGGAGCCCGTCCTTTTCCAGGTCGGCTAATATCGCTTCCCGGCATTCGAAGCGGTCGAGCCCGGCGTATTTGCCGGCGTTCTGGTTCATGGTCACATCGGGATTGAGTATATTTACCAGGGGCAGAGCGTTCCGCTGGGCCACCTCAAAGTCCACCGGGTCGTGGGCGGGGGTAATCTTTACCGCCCCGGTGCCGAACTCAGGGTCGACGGCTTCATCGGCGATAATGGGTATTACCCTCTTCACGGCGGGGAGAACAACCTTTTTGCCCACCATCGCCTTGAACCGCTTATCCCTGGGGTTGACGGCTACCGCCGTATCGCCCAGTATGGTCTCGGGGCGGGTGGTGGCTACGGTGATGAATTCTTTACTGCCCTCCAGGGGGTAGCGGACGTAATAGAGGTGCCCCGCTATATCCTTGTGGTCGGTCTCAAGGTCGGAGAGGGCGGTTGCACAGCGGGGACACCAGTTGATAATCCGCTCCCCTCGGTAGATTAAGCCCTTATCGTAGAGGCGGACGAAAGCGGTGCGCACCGCCCGGCTCGGTCCCGCCTCCAGGGTAAACTGTTCCCGGCTCCAGTCGCAGGAGGAGCCTATCCTCTGCTCCTGCCCGGTGATTAGCCGGCGGCATTCCTCCGCCCAGCGGTACATCCTCTCCTGGAACTTCTCCCTGCCCAGCTTATGGCGGTCGGTCCCCTCTTGAGCCAGCTGTTGCTCCACCACCACCTGGGCGGCAATCCCAGCGTGGTCGATTCCCGGCAGCCAGAGGGCGGCTTCCCCCTTCATCCGATGCCAGCGGGTCATGATATCCTCCGGGGTGAGAAAGCAGACGTGCCCCATGTGAAGCCCGCCGGTGACATTGGGCAGGGGCATGATGATGACGAAGGGCTTCTTTTTGGGGTCTACCTTGGGGGTAAAGTAGCCCTTGTCCAGCCAGAACCTATACCACTTCCGCTCAACCTTGCCCGGCTCGTAGGCTTTGGGCATTTCGTCTTTTGGTGCTTCTGCCATCATTACCTTTTAAGGGTTTTTAAGAGAGGGGGCTTCGCCCCCTCTTATCTACAACTCCCTTCAGGGTTAGGGGGGATTAACTACTAAACGGCCTCCTCTTGCTGGGTTTCCTTTTTGTCCAACTCTTTCAGAGGCATACGAACTTTGAAATACCTAAAGTTCCCGTCGGTATTACTATCATATAGCTGTCGCCAAGTCATCCCCTCTACATCAGAGGGCATATCACCATACTTAGCAAGTAAGTTGCTGGTACTAAGAGGGTAAATCCCGCCAACTCTCCGTCTGTGATAACGTTCCTCCTTTTTGAGAGTTCCATATAATGGCTTGAATAAATGGGCGTGGACTGGTAAGTCTACATCTTCCCCAACAAAAGTTTGGAACTCTACAACTTTTATTTCTTGAGAGTAGCGGAGTGTGCTGAGGGCTTCTTTCAATCCTGGTGCATCTTTCTCTATAATGATTGTAAGTACAGGTGGTCTTGAGATAAGGTCTGACAGGAATCTGTAAATTTCTGTTGGCTCAATCGCTTTTTTTAACTTCAGCTTGAGGAAGTCGTCCCTAGCTATTTCATCATGTATAGCGTCAGCTATCTTCCTTAGTACATTCTGATTGCTCATGCCGCTAATAAACTTACTGACTTGCGTAACTATGTGCTCATATAACGGATGAGATGATAGTTCTACTTCAACGATGTGCCATTCTGGCATATTTCCGAACATAATCACCAATCCGTCAGGAATAGAGCCAACACCGGCTAGAGACTTTAATTTCTGCTTTTTATCAAGGTATATGGATTGTTCGCCAAAGATATCCTGGGCGTGCTCTTTTACCATCTGTTCAAGCTCATCTTCGGTTAGTGGTGTCCACAGTTCGTACTTTACGCCGTCTATCAGTAACATCTCCCTACCCTCCCCGTTTCTTCCCCACCATCCCCACCACCCTATCCAGTATCCTATCAGCCACCTCTCTCTTGCTCAAAAGGGGCAGCTTTTCCACCTTGCCCTTCTTATCTATCAGGGTTACCTTGTTGGTGTCAACGCCGAAGCCGCTCTTCTTGTCGGTAATATCGTTGGCAACTATTATGTCAAGTTGCTTGCTCTTCAGCTTTTTCCTGGCGTTGGCGACTATATCCTCGCTCTCGGCGGCAAAGCCGACCTTTAAGAATTTGCCCTTCACCTCCCCCAGAATATCGGGCGTCCTCACCAGCTCCAGGGTAAGAGCCAAGGCATCTTTCTTTATCTTGGCCCTGGCGGCGCTCTTGGGCTGGTAGTCAGCCACCGCCGCCGCCATAATCAGGGCATCGGCTCCTTTGACCGCCTTAGTCACCGCCTGCTTCATCTCGAGGGCGGTTTTTACCGGCACAACCGCCATGCCTGCCGGCGGGGAAATGGAGGCGGGGGCGGTAATCAGGGTAACTTTTGCCCCCCTGTCCCGGGCGGCTTCGGCCAGGGCGTAGCCCATCTTGCCCGAGGAAGGGTTGCCGATATGGCGCACCGGGTCAATGGGCTCTCTAGTGCCGCCGGCGGTAACCACCACTTTTTTGCCGGCCAGGTCTCCGCTTCGGCCCAATACCTGCTGGATGGTGCCCATGATTTGGTCGATATCAGCCAGACGCCCCGTACCCACCCGTCCCGAAGCTAGCCGCCCGTGGGCAGGGTCAACAATTATAAAGCCCCTGGCTCTAAGCTTAGCCAGGTTCTCCTGGGTGACGGAATTTTCAAACATGTTGACGTTCATAGCCGGCGCCAGAATAATGGGGGCTTTGGTCGCCAGCACGGTCAGGGTAAGCATATCATCGGAGATGCCGGCCGCCGCCTTGGCAATGAGGGATGCCGTAGCCGGGGCGACAACCACTACGTCAGCCGCCTCGGCCAGGGAGATATGCTCAATGGTGTACTGGGATTCCAGGTCGAACATATCGGTTGCCACCGCCCGGCCAGTGATGCCGCGCAGGGCAAGCGGAGAAATAAAGCGGGTGGCGGCTTCGGTCATGACCACGTCAACCTTAGCCCCCGCTTTGGTCAAGCGGCTGGCGATATCGGCTGCCTTGTAGGCGGCTATACTGCCGGTTACGCCTAAGACGATAGTTTTATCGGTTAACGCTGTTTTCATCTTTCTCCGACCCCACCCCGTTTAGTATCTTTTCCCACCCGCCGCCCTTATGGTAGGGCTAAAGCCCTTTTGCCCCTCCCCATCGTTTTTCTTCCCAAACCCACCCGCCCAAAAGGCTTCGCCTCTTAAACTCTCTCACCCTACCCCCCAAATAGGAGGGGTATTTCCTTCTCCCCCTGTCAAAAGAGTCCTAGAGAGGTCTAACCTCTATAGGGCGGGGCAGGGTGGGTAGATAAACGCCCTCTAGTCCTTATTCATCTCGTAGACGAGCCTCAGCCCGATTAAGGTCAGGTCGAGGTTGACCACGTCGATTACCTTTGTTTCCCTGGCGATGAGCTCGGCGTAGCCACCGGTAGCCACCACCTTAGCCTTTTCTCCCATTTCCTTTTGAATGCGTGACAGCATCCCCTCAACAAGGGAGGCATAGCCGTAGATAATCCCCGACTGTATAGCCGCCACCGTGTTGGTGCCAATCACGTGCTTGGGGTGTTGGGACAGTTCCACGCGGGGCAACTGCGCCGTACGGGTGAACAGCGCCTCGGCCGCGGTGGCGATGCCGGTGGCGATAATACCGCCGATGTAGTCTCCCTCTTTAGAGATAATGCCGAAGGTGGTGGCGGTGCCCAGGTCAATGATGATTACCGGCCCGCCGTAGAGATGGTGGGCGGCGGCGGCGTCAGCGATGCGGTCGGCGCCTACCTCCCTGGGATTATCCATGCGGATGCGCACCCCGGTCTTGACCCCCGCCCCTACCACCAGCGGCGAGATATGAAAATAGCGCTGAAACAGCTCGGCAAAGGTGGATATCAACGGCGGGACAACACTGCACAAGGCTACCGCCTTAATATCAGAGGTCTCTAAGCCCTGCTGGCGCAGCAGGTTGAAAAGCAAAGCGGCATACTCATCGGACATGCGGTGGACGCCAGTGGCCATATGCCAGGTGGCGCGCAGCTTCTCCCCGTCAAAAACGCCGAGGGTAGTGCTGGTATTACCGATATCAACAGCTAATAGCATGGTCGCTCACTCGGCTAGGGAGGCAGAGTCGCTCTCCTTCAATAGCTTAATAACCTGAGGCAATGCCACCAGCAGGTCGGAGGCAATCATGCCGGCATCGCCCAGCCTATCCTTGACCATCTCACCAGCCATGCCGTGGAGGTATACCCCGCAGGCGGCGGCGTCAAAAAGCGATAGCCCCTGCGCCAAAAGTCCGGCTATAGCCCCGGCCAAGACATCTCCGGTGCCGGCTGAAGCCAGCCCGGCATTGGCCACATTGCTGACCTGAGTCCTGCCGTCCGGGGCGGCAACCACGGTATAGGCCCCTTTGAGGACGACGGTCTTTTTCCATTCCGCAGCCACCCTTTTGGCAATGCTCACCCGGTCTTTCTGCACCTCGTCCGAGCTTATCCCTACGAGCCTGGCCATCTCCCCGGGGTGAGGGGTAAGTATGGCGTCCTCGGTCAGCCGCTGCCACCACCCCGGAGTAACCGCCAGGATATTAAGGGCATCGGCGTCGAGAATCAAAGAGGGCAAGGGCGGCCTGCCCTTAGCCAGAAGAATAGTCCTGATGAGCTTGGCCGTCGCCTCGCTCTGCCCCATACCACAGCCCAGGAGGAGGACATTATAATACTGCTGAGCCGCCTGCCGGAATATCACCCTGGCGGACTCGGGGGAAAGGGTGCCGGGGCGGGACTCAGGCAAGGGGAGATAGGTTACCTCGGTCAGTTTTGAAGCCAGGATAGACTGGAGCCGGCCGGTTGTGGCCAATGTTACCACACCAGCCCCGACTCGCAGGGCGCCGCTGCAGGCCAGATAGGCGGCACCGACGTAGTTCATGGAGCCAGCCACCACCAGGACCCGGCCAAAGCTGCCTTTATTAGCCTGAGGGGGGCGCTCAGGGAGGAGCTCCCTGGCCCAGGCATCGCCGATATAACCAGCCTCGACCTCGACCTCGGCACCGCCACCGGCACCGACCTCTTCCACTTTCTCCTTCCCCTCTTCCACATAGCCGGGCAGGCCGATATCAACCACGGTTAATTCGCCCACCTTTTCCACACCGGGGAATTTGAACAGGCCCGGCTTGGGAAAGGCCAGGGTTATGGTGTTATCAACCTGGAGACAGGCAGGGTCGACATCGCCGGTATCGGCGTTGAGCCCCGAAGGCAGGTCCAGGGCAATGAGCTTTAGCCCCGAACGTTTCTTCTTGGCCTTTTTTACCTTGTCCAGTATCATCACCAGCAGACCGCCGAAGGGACGGGCCTTACCGGAAGTAGCAACGCCGGTGCCGAATATGGCATCAATGACGGCGTCAACCGACTTCACCAGATCGCTAAGCGTGTCCAGGTTGTCATCTTTAGCCGAATCAATGCGGGTGATACGGCGGTCCCGAATCGGCTTGAGAGTGGGGTCCCGGGACGGCCGGTCGCCAAACAGGTAGACGATGACCTTAGCCCCCAAATCGTGAAGATGGCGGGCGGCAACCAGCCCATCGCCGCCGTTGTTGCCCGGCCCGATTAGCAATAGAATCTGCTTCTGGCTGATATCATCCAGGATTCGCTTGACCTCGGCGGCTACAGCCCGGCCGGCATTTTCCATAAGCACTTCCGTGGTCAAACCGTCCTCGGCACAGCTCGCCTCCAACTGGCGCATCTGAGCAGTAGTTAAAATTTTCATATCAGTCTCCTTTCATAAAAGACTATCTTATCCAGACCGGCTTCCTCTTCTCCAGAAAAGCGGTCAGCCCCTCAACGCTGTTCTCCCCGCTCATCACCATAGTAGCATCAACGCCGGTGACCTCCAGGGCCTGGTAGAAGTCCAGGTCAAAGTTGCGGTAAAGAGCCTGCCTGGCCTGGCTCAACGCTAGGCCGCTGTTACCCGTAAAACGCTTGATAAACTCGTCGGTTGCCTTCTCAAACTCTTCTTCGGGGACAGCCTTGTTTACCAAGCCAATCCTCTCCGCCTCTCTGGCGCTGATACTATCGCCGGAGAGGATAAGCTCAAAGGCCTTCTGCCGGCCCAAAAGCCTGGGGAAGAGGACCGAGGCCGGGGGAGGATATACCCCCAGCTTGACCTCCGGCTGTCCCAACTGCGCTTTCTCCGAGGCGATAGCCATATCGCAGCCAGCCACTATCTCGCAGCCCCCGCCCAGGGCAACGCCATTAACGACGGCGATAGTGGGCTTATCTACTGCTATTAATGATACGAATAATTTATGGAATACCTCGACCATCTTGGGCAGTTTCTCTCCCAGGTGGTCGCCGACAGCCACGCCGGCGGAGAATGCCTTATCACCAGAGCCGGTAATCACCACCACCTTTACCTCGTCATCCGTTCTTAGCTCGGCCAGGGCCTGATTCATCTCCTCCAGGGTCTCGATATCCAGAATGTTTAACGGCGGCCGGTTAATCACCAGCTTAGCCGCCCCCTCTTTCTTCTCCACCAGTATGTTTTTGAACTTCATGGCTCTCTCCCTTTGCTATTGTCAACTGAAGTGTAGCAATATCCTGGATTGTGGTCAAGAGATGGTGGAAAAACAGGCTCAAAATGCCTCTAAAGATGGCCGTTGATTAGCGTTTTCCCTCCCCAGCCAGCTTTTTTGGGGGGGGGTTAGCGCATCTCTTATTTCCCATACCCACCCACCCATATAAGCTCCGCTTCTAAGACTTTCTTTTCCCTCCCCCCAATCGGGGTGGTATTCCCCTTTTCCCCCACCAAAAGCGAAAGGTTAGCCACCAGCCCCCATAGGGTGGGTTTGGGTGGGAAGTAAGACCTGCTCTAAAATGGTGGGGATAAAGGGGCATATAAAGAACGTTAAAGAGGTCTAACCTCTGTAGGGTGGGCGGGGTGGGACGAGAAACATACATTAAAACGGGGGGGGGAACCACGCTTAATCAATCACCCTCCCCAAACCTCTCCAGCCGGCGGGTCATCGCTCTCCAGTGTGTCCCCCGCCAGTAGATGCGCCGGCAGGCGGGGCACTGCCGGAACTGGCTCTGGGTCTTAAAGACATAGGGTGGCACCAGTTCTTTCACCTCCTCTTTCTTCCTCTCCACCAAAGGCTGATTACACTCCAGGCACAAGGTGAACGGATTAAACCGATAGTCCAGCCCTAGCTCTTTTATTACCTGGTGTATCTGCCGCTCATGTTCATCGCTCTGGATAAGGACGGCTTTGACCTGCCCGCTGGTTATCAGCCGCCGCTTCATAATATGGGTATCGCGGCTCAATATCACCCTGCCCTCGGCTTGAGCTATAGCCACCAGGGAGGAATCATCCCGGCCGTGGAAGAACTGAGCGTCATAGCCCATAAGCCGCAGCCACTTGGTCAGCCTGCCCACATTGGTGTCGACAATGAACTTCGGGGCGCTTACCATATCCACCCCCCGCTATAATGTTTTTCTCCCCACCCAACCCACCCAAAAAGGCTACGCCTCTTTCAAGACTCTGTAGCCCCACCACCCACTATTTTAAAACAATCTTTTCCCACCCGCCGCCCTATAAGGTCAGCGGATAAGGAAAAACAAACCAGCTGTATTTAAAGACTAACCTCCATCCCCTCATAGGCGAGGGTTATGGAGCCGCCCAGTTTCTTCCCTATGGCCGCTATCTCGGCCGCTATCTCCTCCTCCAGGTGGGGGCTCATATGGACGGCCACTACCTGAGGGAGGTAGCCGTTGAGCTCCCGGAAACTCGTTAGCTCCTGCCCCAAAAGGCTGGGGGTGAGATGCCCTGAGCCAGCCGCCCAATCCTTAAATTTATCCGATGCCGTAACCTCGATAATAATCAGCTGGGGGGAGATGCGCCGCCAGCACTCAGCTAAGCCCGGACCGGTGTCACCAGTATAGAACACCGCCTTGCCATCGGCAGAGGTGAGCTGGTAGCCAACGGTAGGCACGCCGTGGCTTACCGGCACGGCCAGGACGCTATAGCCCTCAATAGTTAAAGGCTCACCCGGCTCTACCACGGTGAATTTGAGCGTGGGATTAGACTCCGGCTTCTGCAGGAACTCGGAATAGACTTCACCGTTCAACAGATGGGCGGCCAGGGCATCGCCTACCGCCGAGATTGAGTAGACATTGACGGTAGCCTGGCGCAGGAAAAGGTTCATGCCTAAAGCCGGGATGTCCCTGACATGGTCATAATGCTGGTGGGTGAGCAGGACTGCCTTAATCTTCTGTTGCTCGGCAAAAGAGAGGCTGGAGGTGAGGGCGCCGGCATCTATAGCCAGGACGCCGTCAACCAGCAGGCTGACCAGCTTGGTGCTCTGCGATTCGCAGTTGTGCGCCCCCAAAAAACGGATATTCATTAGTTAGCCCCTTTAGACCATAATTTTAAGCGTCTGCCGGCGACAGCTTGACCCTATTTTTCAGGAAATGGACCAGCAGGTAACAGAAGGGAGTATCAGCCGCGGCTATGGCCAGCTTAATAAGGTATTGAGTATAGAGCATATTTACCAGCACCTCTGTAGTCACCGTTCCCCAGAAAGCTATGGTTATGAACATTCCGGTATCCAGCGCCTGGGAAACCATCGTCGAGGCGTTATTGCGCAGCCACAAGAACCTGGCTTTGGTCTTCTTTCGCCAGAACTGGAAGGCGAAGATATCATGGTGCTGGCTTACCAGGTAGGCACCCATCGAGGCTAAGACAATCCGGGGCACCATGCCCAGAATGGCCTCATAGGCCGGCTGGCCCTCCCAGAAAGGCGCCGGCGTTAACAGCTTACCGCTGTAGACCAGTATTACCATGAGTATATTGGCGCCGAAACCCAGCCAGACGACCCGGGAAGCGGTGCGCCGGCCGTAGAGCTCGGTAATGACATCGGTGAATAAGAAGGTCAGGGGATAAGCGATTACTCCTGCCGGGACAACCCAGCCGCCGATGGAGATGAGCTTGACGGCTAAGATGTTGGCTACAATCAGGCAGGTAGTAAATAATGTGGCTAATACTACTAGAACCATTCTAGCTAAATCCAGTGGTGGCGACGGAAGAAGTAGAGCATGCCGGCTACCACTACCGCCCAGATGAAGAACACAATCAGGAACGAATAGTGGGAATCCTGGAAGGGCAGAGGGACGTTCATCCCGTAGAGAGAGGCGATTACCGTCAGCGGTAGCAGGATGGTGGCGATGACGGTCAACATGCGCATTACTTCATTGGTGCGATTAGAAGCTATAGAATCATAGGTATCGTTCAAGCCTTCGATTATCTCTTTATACTCATCAAGGGCGTCCCATATCTTGTCCAGGTGGTCGACCATATCGCCGAAGTAGACATCCATATCCATCTTGGCATAGCGGCGAATCTTGGGCTCCAGACTGCCGATAACGGCTCTCATCGGCCAGATAATGCGGCGAAAGGAAATAGCATCGCGCCGCAGGGCGGAGATTTCCCTCACCGTTCCCCGCACCTTCACCGAGAAGATAGCGTCTTCCACGGCCTCAATATTGCCGCCGATCTTGTTCAGTATGGGGAAGCAGTAGTCAACCAGGCGGTCGATTATGCGGTAGAGGAGGTAAGCCGAACCCTGGCCGAAATGCTCCTGCCCTATTTTTTCATCGGTCTGGCACTGGTTGAACAGGTTTACCAGCGGCTTGAGGTCCCCCTTGTGCAGGGTAATGAGGTATTTCTCGCCGATAAACACCGATACCTGGCTGGGGGTGGTTACCCTCATCTCCACGCTGAATACGGGAAAGTGCAAGACCAGAAACAGATAGTCGTCGTATATATCTATTTTGGGCCGCTGTATTCGGCTGAGGCAGTCGTCCAAGTCCAGGGGGTGGAAGGGGTAGTTCTCAGCCAGATAGTCCGTCTCTTCTTTGGTGGGAACCTCAATGTTGAGCCAGGTCAACTCACCCCAGGTGACCGACTCAATATTCAACTGCCCTTCCTCTTTTACCACTTCGGGAACGGCCGCTTTTTTCCCTTTTCTCATCCTCGGAATAACCATGGGGCTATCCTTATCTTTAAAACTCGCCCTATTCTACCACAATCGTTGCCAAATAGCACCCGATCTGATATTATTCTTCAGTGAGAGACTATCGCTTAAATCTTTATAGGGACGGTAAATGGAAGCCGGGAGAAAGCCCCCCTGGGGTCATAATTTCAAGGTAAAAATCAAGAAGGCGCTGGGAATGAACATCTTCCTCTGCGATAGCTGCAAGTGGGACTGGCGCAGCACCTGCCACAGTCCGGAGCGCCCCACCGCTACCTGGTGCCCTGATTATGAGAAACGGGGGAAATAGCCTACTTCCTCTCTAAGACCACCGCCATTCCCTGCCCGCCGCCGATGCACAGCGTGGCCAGGCCCAGCCGGTAATCCTGGCGGAGCATCTCATAGAGCAGGGTAACTATAATCCTGGCCCCGGTACAGCCGATAGGATGCCCCAGCGAGATGCCGCTGCCGTGAGCGTTCACCTTATCTAAATCAAGCCCGAGGTCTCTCATCACCCCTATGGCTTGAGAGGCAAAGGCCTCGTTTAGTTCAATGTAGTCTATATCCTTAAGCTCAAGTCCGGCTATTTTTAGCGCCTTCCTGGTGGCCGGGACTGCCCCCAGCCCCATATAGGCCGGGTCGACGCCACCGGCGGCGTAAGACCTGATAGTCGCCATCGGTTTTAAGCCCAGCTCCACCGCCTTCTCCGCCGACATTACCACCAGGGCCGCCGCAGCATCGGTTATCCCCGAGGCGTTGCCAGCGGTTACCGCCCCGTCTTTTTTAAATACCGTGGGCAGCTTGGCTAAAGCCTCCATAGAGGTCTCCCTGGGGTGCTCATCGGTATCGAACTGTTTGAGCTCCTTCTTCTCCTTGACCTCAACCGGCACTATCTCCTGGCGGAATATGCCGTTTTTTATCGCCGCCAGTGCCCTCTGGTTGCTGAGCAGGGCCAACTCGTCCTGCTCCTCCCTGGTTATGGCGAACTTTTCGGCTATATTCTCCGAGGTCAAGCCCATATGATAGTCATAGAATATCTCCCAGAGGCCGTCATAGACCATGCCGTCGACCATCTCGGTATTGAACATCCTGGCTCCCCAGCGGGCGGAGGGGATATAGTAAGGGACAGCGCTCATATTCTCCATGCCGCCGGCAACGATAACCTCGGCATCGCCGGCCTTTATCGCCTGGGCGGCCAGGGCCACCGCCTTCATCCCCGAAGCGCATATCTTGTTCACTGTCATGGCGCTGGTCTCCTTGGGGATACCGGCGTAAATAGCCGCCTGACGGGCAGTGTTCTGCCCCTGCCCCGCCTGGAGAACGTTGCCCATTATCACCTCGTCTATCCTGACCTCTTTTAAAGAACTATCCCAGTCGGAGTATTTCTTCTCCAGCTCTATCAGGCCAGCGCCCTTAAATACCTCAGGGGCATACTCCAATACCTCAGGGGCTCTCTTGGGCTTAAGCCCGGCCCGCTTTAACGCTTCTTTGATGACAATGCTGCCCATCTTGGCCACCGGGACATCGCGTAACGCCCCTCCGTAATTAGCGATAGCGGTTCTGACGCCGCTGACAATTACCACCTCGGTCATGAAAGTCCTCCTTCTATTCAATAGCTAACTTATTCTATATCCCGATTACTTATAATCGTAAAAGCCCTTGCCGGTCTTGCGCCCCAGCCAGCCGGCGGCCACCATCTTGTCCACCAGCGTCGGCACAACATAGCGCGGGTCTTTAAGCTGTTCGTAGAGGGCGTCGGAGACGAACTTGACCACGTCAATGCCGACCATGTCGGACAGGGTGAGCGGGCCCATCGGGTAATTCAGGCCCAGCATTATGGCGTTATCGATATCCTCCCGGCTGGCAACACCCTCCTCGTAGAGGCAGATGGAATGCAGCAGGAAGGGTATCCAGAGCCGGTTGACGATAAAGCCGGGCGCATCCTGGGCGATAACGGTGGTCTTGCCCAGAGACTCGCCGAACTTCTGGCTTAGCTTAACGGTCTCATCGCTGGTGGCGATGGTCTTGACCATCTCCAGAAGCTTCATAACCGGCGCCGGGTTGAAAAAGTGCAGCCCCAGCACCTTGTCCGGTCTCTTGGTCGCCACCGCCATATCAATAATCGATAGACAGGAAGTATTTGTAGCCAGAATGGCATGAGGAGGGCAGATTCCGTCCAGCTCGGCAAATATCTTCTTCTTCAGCTCCAGGTTCTCAATAGCGGCTTCAATCACCAGGTCGCAGTCAGCGAAGTCCCTGGTGCTGGTGGTGCCCTTAATGCGCCCGATGGTGGCGTCCTTATCCGCCTGGGCGAGCTTGCCCTTCTCCACGCTCCTGGCTAAGACCTTGTCAATCGATGCCAGCCCCTTTTTCAAAAAATCGTCGTTTATCTCCGATACTACCACCTGGTAGCCCGACTGAGCGCAGAGCTGAGCGATGCCACCGCCCATGGCGCCACAGCCGACCACACCGACCTTCTTGATTTCCATGTTGCTCCTTTCTTTTACTTGCCCTTGTACTCCGGCTTTCTCTTTTCGACAAAAGCCTTGGTGCCCTCGGCGAAGTCCTCGGTGCCCATGACATAGGCTACCAGCGAGTTCTCCAGCCTCAAGCCGTCTTCCAGGGTCATATCACAACCCTTAAGCATAGCCTCTTTAGCCGCCCTGACCGCCAGCGGCCCCGCCTGGCAGATGCTTCCCGCCCACTCTTTAGCCGTAGCCATAACCTCTGCCTGGGGCACGACCTTGTTCACCAGCCCGATGCGGTACGCCTCTTGAGCGTCTACCGGCTTGCCCATGAGCAGTATCTCCGCCGCCTGGCATTTTGAGATAGCCCGCGGCAGGCGCTGAGTTCCACCCCACCCCGGAATCATACCCAGGTTCACCTCGGGTGTGCCCAGACGGGCGTTCTCGGCGGCTATCCTTATATCGCAGGCCAGGGCTAGCTCAAGCCCACCGCCCAGGGCCATGCCGTTGATGGCGGCAATGAGCGGCTTCCAGAGCTCCAGCCCGCGCATTATGCTCGGTGGCATGGACCAGGGGTCTCGGCGGTGCTCCTTCATGAAGGGCAGGGTGTCTTTTATATCAGCCCCGCCGCAGAAAGCCCTCTCGCCGGCCCCGGTAACGATGCCGACCCAGAGCTTGGGGTCGTCTCTGAAGTCCACCATTGCCTCCAGCAGTTCCCGCACCGTCTCCACGTTTAGGGCATTCATTGCCTCGGGGCGATTGATGGTGAAGATGGCAATCTTACCTTCCTTTTTATAATCAAGAGCCATAATAGACCTCCCTTCTTTGACTTTTGAAAACTAATGGCCGATTAAAAAGAGGGGGCGAAACCTTAGTGGATTTTAACAGAGGGCTTATATCAGCGTCAAGGCGCTTCATGATTGCTGTTCCCCCGCCTCTCCCCGTTTTTGACTTTTGCTTTGCTTCCCACCCTCCCACCCTACGAGGGCTGGCGGCTAACCCTTCGCTTTTTTTGGGGGGGGGGAGGGGGGATCAATCGGGGTGTTTAAGAGGGGCGAATACGGGGCCCCCGCAAAAACAAGGTTTTTGTGGGGTAAAAGCCCCTCTTTTCCTTAAAGAGGGCGGCGGGTGGGAAAAGATAAAATTGGGGTGGGGAAAGAAAGTTTTAGAGGCAAAGCCTCTTTTGGGCAGGTAAGCGGGAAGAAAAACTTAGGGGTTGCTTATTATCCCCTAGATGTGATAATATGGTGGCGGTTTAAAACCGAATATTCTCTCCGAGCCTGTTCTCCTAAAGACAAACCACGGAGACAGGCCGATAGGGTATCGCTGGAAACGGCGGTGCCTCCCGTGTTTGGAAAGGAGAGCGCCCATGCTATTACCAAGAGCATGTAGAGCACCTCCTTAAAAAGAGGTGCTTCTTTAATTATGCGTGCATTAAATCTATAAGGAGTACATGGTGAAGAAAAAGATAATTATCGGCATATTAGCCGTGATGGTAACTATCAGCCTTTTAGCCAGCTCTTTCGGCTGCGGCCCGCCGCGGCTGAGAGTAGCCACCACCACCAGCCTCTATGATACCGGCCTCTGGGACTACCTGGAGCCATTTTTTGAAGAGGAATACGGGGTGAGGCTTGATATAGTCTACGCCGGCACCGGCATCGCCCTGGAATACGGGATGCGTGGTGACGTTGATATTATCGCCGTTCACTCCAGAGCCTGTGAAGAGCAGTTTGTCGCCGATGGCTACGGCGTGGAGCGTGTCCCCTTTGCCTACAACTACTTCCTCATCGTGGGGCCCGCCGATGACCCCGCCGGAATTCAGGGCATGAGCCCTGAGGAAGCCTTCCAGACTCTATACAACGCCGGCTTAAACGACCCCGATACCGTCAAATTCATCTCCAGGGGCGATGATTCCGGCACCCACGGTAAAGAGCAGGCAATCTGGGCCAGCGCCGGCTATGACTACGAAGAGGTAACCTCCGGAGAATGGTACGTAGAGGCAGGGAGAGGTATGGGGCCGACACTGCTCATGGCCAGCGAGATGGAGGGCTACACCCTCACCGATATCGGTACCTTCCTCTCTTACCAAAGCGAGCTTGAGCTGGTGCCCCTGGTAGAGGAGGGAGCCATACTGCTCAATGTCTACTCGGCCATTGCCATAAGCCCGGAAAGCGACCCCGGCACCAACATCGAGATGGCCAACAACCTGATTGCTTTCCTGACCTCACCCGAGATTCAGCAGCTTATCGGAGACTACGGGGTTGCGGATTACGGCAGGCCGCTGTTTTTCCCCTGTGCCGGAGCCGAGCCTGAGTCATAAAAATTTAAAGGGGTTAAAACCAATTTGAGCGAACTGTGGGACGGACTGGTTACCGCGGTAAAACTCATCATATCCTTTGACCCGGAGGTCATGTCGATAGCGGGGAGGTCGCTGGCGATATCAGCGACCTCCTCCACCATCGCCGCTATGATATGCCTGCCGCTGGGGGCGGTTATCCACTTCAATAAATTCCCCGGCAAGCGGACGCTGATAAACATAGTCCAGACGCTGTTCAGCATACCCACGGTAGCGGTGGGACTCTTTGTCTTCGTCCTCTTCTCACGCGCCGGCCCCCTGGGCGGGCTCGATATCATGTTCAGCCCCATCGTCATGGTAATCGGCCAGGTAATACTGATATCCCCGATAATGCTGGGGCTGACCGTCTCCGCCCTGAGCGGCATTGATAAATCAATAGCCGATACCGCCGTCTCCCTCGGCGCCAACACCTTCCAGACGGCGGTCATAACCTTGAGAGAAGCCAGATTTGCCGTGCTGGCCGGGCTGATAATGGGCTTCGGGCGGGCAATCTCCGAGGTCGGGCTCTCCCTCATGGTCGGCGGCAACATCGCCGGATTCACCCGTACCATCACTACCGCCATCTCCCTGGAAACATCCAAGGGCGACCTGGAGCTGGCGCTGGCACTGGGCATAATCCTTATCATCATAGCCCTGGCAATAAACCTGGTGTTAAACAGGATTCAGCAGAAATAACGATGAGCTTGCTAGAAACAGTCAATATCGGCCAGAAATACTCCGGGAAGTACGTCCTTAAAGACGTGAGCCTGAATATCAAGCGGGGCGAGGTTTTCGCCCTCATCGGGCCTACCGGCGCCGGCAAGACCACGCTACTTCGCCTGCTCGACCTGCTGGAAGCGCCGGCCTCAGGTCGCATCTATTTTGACGGCAGGGAGGTAACCGCCAACAAAAGCCTGCGCCTGCAGGCGCGCCGGCGCATGTCGTTCGTTCTCCAGAAGCCGACCGTGTTCAACATGAGCGTCTATGACAACGTCGCCTGCGGGCTCAAGTGGCGGCGGGAGAAAGAAGCCATCGTCCGCCAGAGGGTAAACCAGGCCCTGGAGCTGTCCGGCATGGCCGAATACTCAAGCCGGGATGCCCGTACCCTCTCCGGGGGTGAAACACAGCAGGTAGCTATAGCCCGGGCGCTGGCGGTCAAGCCCGAGGTGCTCTTCCTCGACGAACCCACGGCTAACCTGGACCCGCTCTCCACCTCAAAAATAGAGGAGGTGCTGGCGCACATCATCGGCGAGCAAAAAACAACGGTGGTGATGGCAACCCACAATATGTCTCAGGGCCAACGCCTTGCCGGCAGGATAGGGGTAATAATGAACGGCCAGGTGCTCCAGGTAGGCAGTCCCGCCGGCATATTCAGCACTCCGGAAAACAAAGAGGTCGCCCAGTTCGTTGGCGTCGACAATATCCTAAGCGGGATAATAGTAAATAGGGATAATGAGCTGGTCACCATTGATGTCAACGGTAATCTCATCCAGGCAATCTCGGAATACGGCATCGGCGAAGAAGTCCATGTCCTCATCCGCCCCGAGGATATAACCCTAGCCCCCCGCAAGGACGCCAGCAGCGCCCGCAACAACTTTGAGGGCAGGATAGCCAGAGTATTCCCGGTGGGGGCGCTGGTGAGGGTCGAAGTGGCTTGCGGCTTTCCCCTCTTAGTCGTCGTCACCAAGAGGTCGGCGGAAGACTTGAGCCTGGCTGTCGATAAAAAGGTCTACGCCACCTTCAAAGCTACCGCCGTGCACATCATCAAAAGGTGGAATTGACACTAAAGAGCCGGGCGTGCTATATTCTGCCTACGGCAGCGTAGCTCAGAGGTAGAGCAGAGGACTCATAAGCCTTTGGTCGTGGGTTCGAATCCCTCCGCTGCCAGTTCTTTTTGTGCCTGATTTTCGCCCCCGCCGACCTCCCCACCGAATTTTGCTTAACAAATTTGCTTAACTTTTGAGCCTGATTTTGCGATGGTTTTGCCATAGCTGCCTCCTTTTTAAATCTAATTAGTGTATCGAAACATGCCACATTTTCTCCGCCCGGTCAAGATAACGCCTGACCGTATAGGAATCAGGAAAATAATCCCATCCGTATTCCTTTTCAAGAATCTTCGCTGTCTCTACGAGCAATCCCCTCTTCCCCTTCTGCCCTCTCTCCGCACGCTGCCCGATAGCAGCATAATAAGCTTGAAACGTCTGCCGGTACAACTCCTCCTTCTTATTCCTCCGTTTGGAGCCGTATGAAGTGATTATGCCGGGAACTCGCCACATGTCTACTTCGCCCGGTAGCAGGCCCATCATTTCACCGGTTTTTCGCCATGGCCTCAGGCTTACGCTAGCTGCGGGATGAACCAGCACCCGGAAACACCCGAGCGGGGCAATCAGGTACTGAGGAAGCCTGAACTCCGGCTCCTCGGGGAGTTTCCCAACCAGCAGCACCAGACGTAAAGCGGGAGCCGCCCAATCGGGCATAGCTAATTCTTGGGCTAGAGTTATCACTTCTTTATCCAGAGGAATCTCAGGATCCAGAGGATAGGGAGCAGAAATTGAAAGTTCATCAGGACTGCTCTGATAGGCAAAATCAAACATGCCTCGAAAAGGGTCATAGTGAAAACCGAAGGACCCTTTAAATTTTACACCTTTAGCACGGTAAAGGTGCTCCTTGTACCAAGCGAGAGCTTCCTTCTCACTGGGTAACCCTTCGTCCGGAATACCCAGGCGCTCTCTGATGTCAGCGATTGCAGTTTTATGTAACATATTTTTTCGCTATCTTCAATTTTACCTCTATGATACTATAAAGTCAAGATGCAATTATACGATTGTGAGGCGTAAGAAAATGGAGGAGCAATACCCGCCAAAGCGTCCGGGCAGACCCAGGGTTGAGGTGGATTATGCTATGGTTTTACGCCTGCGTGACGTGGAAAACCTGGGGTGGTCAAGGGGGACAGGGGAATATCGCAGGCGAACCGGCCAGTGGATTAGCAGAGATACCTTCAAGCGCCGGTATTACGAGGCAAAAGCCATAAAGTCGCCATTGGAACTAGCCATTAAAGTACTGCGATGGAAGCAAAAGACGCGAGAGACAACAGAAAGACAGCAGTAGACTATCTGCATCTGTTCTTACAATCAAGGCAGGCGATGGAGGTATCGCCAGGCACCCTGAGTTTTTACGTTGTAAAGCTTGAGCGATTCCTGTCTGAACTGGATGCCGATACCGCACAGCGGCAGGATATCGAGAGATTCCTTCTCCAGTTTAAAAATCCTGGTAACCGGCATGCTTATTACCGGGCACTTAAAACCTTTTACAACTGGCGTGAAGAGACTTACGACCTACCCAGCCCGATGAAGCACATGCGCGCTCCCCGCCTAGGTAAGCTGATTTTGCCCAGCCTGACACGGGAGCAGGTATTAACCCTGCTTGATACGCTCGATAATTTTAGAGACAAAGCCATCGTCGCCCTGTTCACTGAAAGCGGTCTCAGACTCTCCGAGCTCGCCGGCATAAAGCCCGACAACATCGACTGGACCAACCGGACTATCCAGGTAATCGGCAAAGGCCGCAAGGAAGCCGTGGCTCCCTTCGGCCCCCTGACCGAGCGCTACCTGCAGGCATGGCTCAGTGAACACAAGTCGGACGGTAATATATGGGGCCTGAATACATGGGGCATATCATCCATGCTAAGACGCCTGAAGCAACTTACCGGACTCCCCTGCAACCCGCACACCTTCAGGCGGACCTTCGCCTGCCTGCTGAGAAAAGCTGGCATAGACACCATGACAATCAAGGAACTGGGCCGCTGGGAATCTCTGGAGATGGTGCAGAGGTATACACGGTCAGTGACGTTCAACGACAGCTTGAAGTTCTACAAGGCACCGCTTAAAGAGGGAGAGTAACCCGGCGTGAAGACTTATCTTGATCCTCATGATGTGGAATTAATGGAGAAACGTGCTGTTTCTGTACGGGATAAGCTCCTGATCAGGCTTCTTTTTCGTCTGGGTTGCCGGGTGTCTGAAGTCCTGAAGCTCAAAGTGAGTGATATAGACTACGAACAGACGACCATAACAATCTTACATCTCAAGACACGTTCCACATTGATGTGTCCCGACTGTAAAGCAAGCTTGGCAAGAAGACACCGCTTTTGCCCGGAGTGTGGCAAAGAAATTGGGCAGATTATTAGCAGTGAAAGAGAACAAAGGAGAATCAGGATACTGCCTGTTGATGAGAATACCCTTAATTTGCTGAAGGATTACGTTGCAAGGAATGAGCCTATTTCTGCCGGTGATACCTGGCCGATATTCTGCATCAACCGACATCGAGCCTGGCAGATAGTGAGAGAATGCGCCTCAAGAGCAGGCATTCCGAATCTAATAAATCCAGAAACAGGCAGGGCAAGAGGGGTTAGTCCTCATCGTCTTAGGGACGCTTTTAGTGTACATGCAATGAAGTCGGATAATTCGGGTGACGGGTTAAGGTTACTTCAGGAACACCTGGGACATGCCAGCTTTAATACGACTGCCAAATATCGCAAGATTGCTGGTGATGAACACCGCCGATGGTATGAGAGTTTATGGGCAGAAACTTCGTGACTACCCTGACAGGTCACATCTCAAGCTTTCGTGCAAGCCTTTTTCGAATCACATGTGGCAGATTGGGGCCAGCAAATACGTAGTCTAGCAGGATCTGCTGGGTTGCTCTGTGTCATGCTATAATGTAGTTACACCAGGGGGGGTAATTGTCATGGATGCCAAAGGCCTAGAATTGCTCGAGTTTCCTCAGATAAGGGAAATATTAGCTGGGTTTACTTCGTTTTCGGCCAGCCGTGCATTGGCCTTCAATCTTCAACCTCTTTCTGATTGCGAACAGGTTTCTCTGTTGTTGAGACAGTCGGCCGAGGCACGCCATCTTCTCTCGCTAGAGCCCGGCTTCTCTATCGGAGGGGTTATTGATGTTCGAGAAGCGGTTAAAATGGCAGCACGAGGTAAGGTCCTTGAGCCTCGAAGCCTCCTGGAGATTCAACAGACTCTAACCGCTATAAGGCAATTGCGGGGCAGTCTCGAAAAGTTGCCAAGGGAATTTCCACTGCTCTGGAACATCGCCAAAGGTATGGTTGAGCTTCGCCAACTAGAGGAAGGCATCTCTAGCTGTCTGGCGTCAACCGGAGAATTGCTGGATAGTGCCTCGCCCGGTTTGGCTGCAGTTAGGTACCAACTAAAACAAGCACGTGGGCAGTTGTTAGACCGTCTGAAAGCCACCATGGAGTCGCCTAGAGGGCGCAAGATAGTCCAGCAGCCTATTATTACCGAGCGGGAAGGACGATACGTCATTCCCATCAAGATCGAATTTCGAAGAGAAATAAAAGGCATTGTTCACGACGTCTCTAACAGCGAGGCTACCGTATTCATCGAGCCGTGGACCACCATAGAGTTGGGGAACACACTCCGGGAACTGGCGGCGGAAGAAAGCCGTGAGATGGAGAGGGTTCTCAGAAACTTAAGTGTTGAAGTGGGAACGTACGAGGCGGAGATCTCTCACAGCATAGCCCTGGCAGCCGACTTAGATCTGGCGCTGGCTAAAGCGAGATATGCCATGAAAGCTAGAGCCACTGAACCTATCCTCATCACCTTCAGCGACAATAAAAAGACGCCTGATGGTGAACGGGCTGGCGTGCTCAGGCTCGTTGAAGCCAGGCACCCCCTGCTTGCGAAAAAAGCAGTGCCGCTCTCTCTAGAGATAGGGCGGGACTTCTCCATCCTCGTGATTACCGGACCCAATACCGGCGGTAAAACGGTAGCCCTTAAGACAATTGGCTTACTCAGCCTAATGGCACAGGCCGGCATACCAATCCCGGCTTCAGCGGAAAGCCGCATACCGGTTTTTGATAGCATATTCACTGATATTGGCGATGAACAGAGCATTGAGCAAACGCTTTCAACCTTTAGCTGGCACATGGGCAACATTGTGCGTATCACCACCGGTGCCACAGAGAAGAGCCTGGTGCTTCTTGATGAGCTTGGTACCAATACCGACCCGGCAGAAGGCTCTGCCCTGGCCCGCGCTATTTTGCTTCACTTCTTATCCCGGGGAACGATGGCTGTAGCTACCACACACTACAGTGACCTCAAGGCGTTCGCACATGCCACCCAGGGGCTGCAAAATGCTTCGCTCGACTTTGACCCAGTTACGCTGACGCCGACCTATCACCTGACCGTGGGTATCCCCGGTGGCAGCAATGCCCTGGCTACCGCTTCTCGCCTGGGTTTGCCTCCCGAAATTATCACCGCTGCCAGAGATATGCTATCGAAAGGTACCCAGGAGCTGGAGACTTTGCTGGCCGGTTTGATTAATGAAAAGCAAAAACTTGAAGCTCTTAGCGTAGCCCTGAAAAGGGAGAGGGATGAGTCCACGCAACTGAACCTTAAATTAGAAAACGAACTTCAGCGGCTAGAAACAGAGGAGCGAAAGGTCATTCAAGAGACCCGGGACAAGGTTGTCCGTGAGGCCGCCGAGCTCCATAAGGAAATCCATCAGGCTGCATCAGCCTTACGTAAAGAAAGAACGAAGGAGAGAATCGAGCAAGCTAAGCAAGCGTTCGCCACGGTGCGGGAACAGTTGAAAAACGAGGTATGGCAGCCAAAGACACGAGAAATCGGTGATGAGACAGAAGACGAGGGCAGAATCACTGTAGGCGACATGGTCCGGCTGAGAGAAGCAAACCTAGTGACGATAGTGCTTTCGGTATCAGAAGAGACACAACAGGTTGAAGTCCAGGCCGGACAGGCAAAGCTCAGACTCGGTCTAAATAGCGTGGAAAAGGTAAAAGTGACCCCGGGTACAGCACCCCCGGAATTCACTTCGGTAAAAAGGCCGCTGACCGGACGGCCAGTTTCAATGGAACTTGACCTGAGGGGGAAACGGGCCGATGAGGTGGAGTGGACGCTTGACAGCTACCTGAATGCCGCCTCTCTGGCTAATTTGAGCGAGGTGCGTATTGTCCATGGTATTGGCACTGGGGCAGTACGTAAGATTGTCAGAGACCTTCTGGCTTCTCACCCTCTGGTCAAGTCCTTCCGTCCCGGTGGACGAGGGGAGGGTGGTGACGGAGCGACCGTTGTCAAGCTATAGCTGCGGCATGGTTCATTACTGCGGGTTTCTAGAGCAGAGGTATTTCCACGATGTTTGTCTCAAGACAGTTCTTTCTGAGTAGAATAAAGATGCTTGGCTTCCTCAATGAACTGGAGGCGACTACTGATATAGCCGGGTCCCTTTACATACCGTCTGGCTTGCCTTCACCAGAGGTAGAAAATTTACTCGCAAAGGTGATTGACCCACAAGCTATCCACCCAGAATTAGCCAAACTTGCTGCCGATTCGAAAACAGGGGCGGTCATTTTTGGGAGTCCCACGCGAACTCTTCTAATCCTACCACCATTTCCAATCGTGACAGAATACTTCACTCAGGACTATTTTGTTGAGCCGTTGCGTTCTCTGCTCGAGCGCGACTTCAGGATTGCTTTGATTCTAGTACGTTTGGGGGCATATGCTATTGGGCTCTGCGAGGGTGAAAGTCTAATCGCCAGTAAGGTCGGAACTGGCCTTATCCATGGGCGACACAAGCAGGGTGGTTCCTCACAGCAACGGTTTCGGCGACACCGTGAAAAGCAGATAGAATACTTTTTGAATCGGGTGTGTGACCACATTCGAGGCCATCTCGAACCACATGCCTCGACAGTGGATTTTGTGGTTTATGGCGGTGCGCGAACTACGATACTCTTACTTCGAAAGCAGTGTCCGTTCCTAGGCCAGTTTGACAGACATATCTTGCCACCTCTGCTCGACATCCCCGAGCCACGTCAGGCAGTGCTGGAGAAGGCGGTCGGGCGTATCTGGGCAAGTAGCGTAACTGAGTGGCGTGATGATGAAGTTCTCACTTGAATTATTAGAAATTGCACAATCTGGACATTTGTTACCCGCAGGTGAACAATACACCCTAATGTGCAAAGTAAACAGGCCAAGCTTCTGTGCACTCTTCATGCGGGTAGCCAGGAATTCAAGAAATCGCGATTTCTTGAAGGTCTTGGCCAGAATGACCGATAATAGCTTAACCATTCACCGCCTTCGTAGCCACTAGTAGTCCATTCTTGAGGTTGGTCCTACATTCTTCCCGCAAACCGTGATTCTTCGGTATATCCTCGAGCCCCCCATTTGCAAGATAATCTTTAAAGCTCTGATAGTGCGACCCGCCAGCGAGGAATTCTATGGCTCTCGCAGACACACCCCATATATTCCTTGGTAATGGAACCTGGAAATCTATAAGGATAAGGGCTCCATCTTGCTTGACAACTCTCTTCATCTCAGAAATGATTTGATATCGAATAGACTTTTCCTTATCGTGTAGTCCCAAAGATATAGACGCATAGTCAAAGTAACCGTCCGGAAAAGGCAAAGTGGTTGCGTCGGCGAGTTGAAAGCAGACATTCACCGCCTTCTGTCTCCTTATATTTCTCGTAGCTATGTTAAGCATGTTTGGGCTTATATCTATGCCCGTAGCAATAATGCCCCGGCGCCCGTACTCAAAAACTTGCGCCCCGGTTCCGCAGCAGACATCCAGTACCTTGTCTCCAACCTTCATGCCAGAGAATTCAGGAGTACACTTCCTGAGGTCTCTCAACAAAGGGTCTACCAAGGTTTCGTAGTTGAACATGAACATTATATTCAATCATATCACACAGTCTGAGAGGGCTGAAGTTGCATAGTGCGGTATTTGGAACAGAATCTCTCCACTGCCGCCTGATCTGAAGAACCTTGACAGGCAACAATTCGCTATATTGTGCAGACGTAAACGATTTGCGCAGCGTATGAAGCTCAAGCCGACTGCACTCCACTAGTGGAGCTTTATCTGATCACCTGGGAGTGTAGAACTTGAGATTTGTACATCCTCTAGCACCTTTTGAAGGTGCCTATACCATCTCTTGTCTTTCGCTTGGCATAACATGTCTGCCAACATAGATTTGGCTTCCCTCAGCTTCTCCTTCTCAATCGAGATGTTACCGTCTTGATCAATTGCTACATCCAGTATATTCGACTTCCGTGCCTCAAGGAACAATTCGACAGGATAGAATCGCTCGATACCATTGATCTCAGAACTTATCCTTGGATCAGCATGTGCCACATTCATACGCTGTACTCGTAGGTCAGAGTGAGTACCGTAATGATCACGTGCTTTGTTCAATACCTGATCAACAACATCCCAATCGAATAACACAATTAGTGGAGCACTGATAGGTCGGTTCTGAAATAGTCGGCTATTTCGCTTAAGGTACCGCACTATCTCGTTGGCGCCCCCTCCGGTCTCTACAGGATCTAGTTCATGCAGAGACAAGAACCTACAATCTGCTGCTACTTGCGTTTGCTGTGCCACATGTGTCAGAACTCGTCTATCTAGAGGACCCTCCACTAGTATAACCGGATTGAGCAGGAAACAGAAAATTGGCTCGACTGGACCTGAGACTCCCATTGAGGCTGCTCTATACACTAAGTCAGGTATTTCCTTGTGGCTAATATTACTGTGTCCTTCTTCACCAAGTTTGACCAAGAATGCTTCACCTGCAGCTGTGACGAAAATTTCACTGTGCGTCGTAGCAAATATTTGCATGCGCAGATCATCAGTATCGCTCCACTCTCTAAGGACAATGGCTAGTTTTTGCTCCAGATCCTTATGTAGAGATGATTCTGGCTCCTCAATAGCCCAAATTGCTGCCTCACGCCAGCCGAAGTGTGTGCCAAAGTCGGTATCTATTAACTTTAATAGCTGGAACATCATGTACGCCTGGGTACCAGACCCCCAAGCATCATCTGTAATTCGACCGCCTGTTTGAATTTCTGCTCTAAATCCGGAGACGCTGGCTAATGAAGCAATTCCTAAGGGCGTCGACATCTCCAGGTTCCTCATCGAGTCAGTGCTTTTCACGAGGCTCTCATTGGCCTGAGACACAACCTCGGATGCTGTCTCTCGGATTATCTTTAGCAAAGGTTCAGAAGCCACACCTTTCTGGCGCAGACGTAATCGACGATTCACGTAGGCTTGAAAAGCAGAACTCTCATCTCTCAGCGTCTGTGCAGGAACTGTTCGATTCTGGATATACCGAAAATTGATTAAATCGGTAAACTGCTTAACAATTACTGGATTCGCAGGTCGGAACCTATCATCGGGTCCAGCTAGTTCAACCTGCGGATCAGGTTGGTACAATGTCCATGTCTTGCGGATCGTAAACTCCCTGCCAAGAGCTTTTGCCACAGGTTCTAGCCCCTCTCGGAAAACAAAGTAATGCGGCAAGTTAAATGATACGCTCACCCGAATCCGTTTTTTCTTTCTCCTCTTGGGCGCAGAATGATAATCTTGACTAAAGTTGAGAGTAAGTCCGGGTTCTGGCTGACCAGTGAAAAACAAGCTTAGAGCTCGAAGAATATTTGACTTGCCTGAGTTATTAGCTCCAATAAGGCAAGTGAAACTCTCCAGCGGCTCTGCTGTTGTAGTTACTAGCGACCGAAACCCTTCGACCTCGATGCGCGTGATGAGCTTCATATGTTAACTCAGACACCCCTCAGCGTTTAAGATTTGACTCCAACCCCCTCTTTAGTAATTATACCATATGGCTGTATTGATCTTTGTACCTCTGGTTTTTGAGTGGGAAATCAATATCTAAGTTAATTGTACATATTGAACAAAGTGAGTTTTTGTACAACTGATGCGACCTATTGAAACATAATATTGGCTGTCAGGAAGACTAGTTCGGTATATGAAACCCATTGGTACTTGAACGAAGTGCTATTTCATAGTATTCTTACACTAGGTCAATATTTTGTGAATGATAATGTGGACCGGACCGACATTCCAGGCTTACTACCAGAATATACACCGTATTGTTGGCGAAAAGTTGGACAAAGAGGACTCCGACTACCTTCTCCAAGTGGATTTTGATGAGTACTTGAGCTTCTTGGTGGATGAAGCGAAGTGGGCGCCACTATTATGGGATGAATCTCAGATGACAGTGGAACCTTTCTCTACTAAACTCCAACGTAGAGATAAATTCCACGATGGCCAAACATACCAGGTTGAAGTGCAAAGATTTCGCCTCCGCATTCCTATTTCTCCTCATTCGCAGAGGGCTGACTATTTCAATTTTGGTCCCTCAAAGCGGTGGGGGGCAGAGCCTGAGTGGAGATTCGAGGGTGATGTCCTTATCCATGAGGTGGAAGCAACCGAGCAAGGAGTCAAAAAAGGAATTGAGGAAGTTCGCTTCTGGCTAGGGAATCGAAATGAAGAGATTGAGGCTGGAAACGAACAGTTAAAAGACCATATTAGACCAGTTTGGGAAGCAAAACGAAAGCGATTAGAAGAGAGGCAGAGTAGCACCGACGCACTACTGCAAAAGCTAAATATTCCCTTGCATCAAGACCCCAATGCAAAGGTCAAACCGATAGAGATTAAACCACGGCATCTACGTACAATTATAGAGAAACCAAAGCCAACGAGTAAGGCTGAGGCTACCCTGAATCGTAGTGATGTGATATCGCTCGTAGACTTCATTGAACAATACACCCGTCAGTTTGAGGTTGCACCAAGAACCTACCAGAAGATGGACGAAGAGGAACTACGAGACCTCCTCGTCGGAATGATGAATGCCAACTATCCAGGAAGCGCTACTGGCGAGACGTTTAGCAAGTTGGGGAAAACAGACGTTTCCTTACAGGTTGATTCCGGTCACGTCCTTATATGCGAGTGCAAGTTTTGGTCTGGATCTAATGCATACAAGGAAGCGATGGACCAGTTGTTCAGATATCTTACATGGCGTCAAAACTACGGTGTGCTTATCCATTTTTGCAAGCTAAAGGACATGACCATTGCTGTCTCCGAGGGTAAGAGAGCAGTAACCGAACATTCGTCGTTCACAGCCGGGACATTGCAGGAGCAGTCGGAGACACGCTTCACCAGCAGGCATGCCCACCCACAGGACGCCAACAAATTAGTGGAAATCCTCCATCTGTTTGTTGACCTGAGTGTCTAACCCTGAGCGATTTTCCGTATCTTGTTCACTATAGGCAAGGTTGAACAAAAGTCAGGAATGTGCAATCAGCAACCGGACACACCTTTCGTCAGTTAGTTCAGCAGCAATGTAAATAAAGCATCACTAGGCTGGAAGTTAGAATAGCGGTGGCTTTCTACTTTGAAGTTGCTTCCACTCTTCTTCGACTTGTTTATAAGTCACGAATCTACAGTTGTTTTCTCGTAATAGAGAAAAGGAAGGCCTTACTAGTTCATTATCGAATCTTTCGCTGTTTGATTCATCGGAAACTACGATGAATTGGACTTTGCCAATAGGGTAATTTTCCGCTATATCATTAAGGCGTAGCAATCCCGAATAGATGATAGGAGTATGTTCAACTTCAAATGCGTGAGTCAGTATGTTACGTTTGCTGTCGAAGAACAGCACGTCTATTCTTTTGGCTATTCCTAGAATATCATCGGTATGGAATTTAGGCATGTCATCTAGAATCTCTGCCAGGTTTTCCTTTAGCTTCCCCTTATCATTTGTTGCCACATGAACCCTAAATCCGTTTCTTATGCCCCACTCCGCAATTTGGTGCTGTATACGTAAATGCTTCCTATACCCTGCTGGTCCCGTCTTCACCTCTTCCTCTGTACTTTTCTGTTCTGCAGCAGCAGTCAACGCATCCTTAATCGTATTGTAGTCACCTTTAGTAAGCGGTTTTATAGCGTTATATATACCACGTAACTTTAACCCCCACCGCCGTGGGTCAGGAAGGTCCTTAAACAAACTGAGGGACCCAATCAGTGGTTTGAAGTCATAAGGCTCATCAAGTTCTATGACTGGTTTGATTTCAAATTGAAACGGGGATTCTGGCCACTTGGTCTCTTCCCTATAATGAGCCTGGACAATTTCATAGAGTCCCTTTATAACTGAGTCGCCGCGACAATAATAGACCACAACATCACCAGGTTTTATTTCAAGTACCTTTGCATCAGCAGGTAAGGGATTTCCTTGGCCGTCTAGAGTAGGGGAACCATCCAAACTGTTCTTCCCGACAAAGCCAATCATCCTTGAGTTTTCGCTGAAACTTTCCAGTGAGTGAACAATAAGCCATTTATTCATATCTCCCTCCTGTGCCATCGACTCTGTATTGAATGTTAGCTTCTTTTGGCCCTTCTTACAAGTGCACATGGGGTAGCAAAAAGTAAGCGTAGTCTATGGCGACTGGTTAACCCATTGAACCGTTGCACGCTTCGTCATTATGTTATCTGAAGTGCTCCCAAAAAGGATACGGCTTGTGCGATAGCTGCAGTGGGCTTATAATCGAAGTATCTGAAAAGCCTTCTTTTTGGTAGGCGGAGAGGTAGGGGCTAACGCTGTATTGTGCATTGGTGTAATTCTCAGCATTGCACGAATTAAAGGTGAGGCATGGCTGAATACATAGACTCCGCTAATCAGAACAAATCCGAATATATTCGGCATTGGTTAGATAAAAACCTGTTGTCCAGTACAGAGGCTTTTCGTGCGCAAAGCGGGTACTTCAGTTATGCCGCAATAGAACCGTTCACTCAAGTTCTAAAAAGCATTGTAAAAAAGGGGGGTAGCGTTAAGTTCGTTCTGGGTTCGAATAAGGGAAGCCTTAGGGCGATAGATGCCAAAAGAGTGCTAAGGATTGTTGAGGGAAAGGCAAACTGCTCATTTACTATCGTGGCAATCAAAAATGCCGAGTTTCATCCGAAATGCTACTACATTAAAAGAAGTGGGATTTCCGAAACTGCTCTCGTAGGTTCGGGAAATTTGACTCCTCTCGGTACAAGCTTAAATGTTGAGGCAGCTATAGTCCTTGATACGGACAGTGGGGATAGTGTCGTTCTAGTTCAAAAGATTAGGGATACAATCGACAAATGGGAGACCCTTAACGAAAGTGACGGGGCTTATAAAGTAAAAACGATTCAAGATATTGAAGATCTTCGGCAAAGCAAAATTATAGATCTAGTAAGTGTTGAATCAAGGATGCCCTCGAAGAAAATTCTGCCGCACCAAAAGAGCTCCAAGAAAGTGCTAAAGCATAGTCGTAAGCCGCACTGGAGCTTGGTAAGACGGCCTAGCCGTAAATATAGAAGTCCCAAGCAGATTGCTGCAGTTCTGATAGCCGAAATACCTGGTGGTGGCGACCGATGGAAACAGGCTAATTTCGATAAGGATTCTTTTCAGAACTTCTTTGGATTGACAATTGGTGACAAGACACAACATGTATCCCTCCAACATGTGGATACGAACGGTTCTCTAGGCACCCTCGAGACTCATCAAGGCGTTTCGGTAAAGAGTCATAACTATAGAATTGAAATTGATGCCGCCTCTGGCTTGAACTATCCAACTAGGTCTGCGCCAATAGGTGTATTTGTCCGCATTGCTCCTGACTCCTTCCGTTACCGGTTATTAATGCCGACCGCTCCACATTTCCAGACTGTATCTACTCTTTTAGCAAATCATTGGGTGGGTCCTCCGCGCATGAAGCGACGGATAGTTATTGATACAAAACAACTGAGAAAAGCTTGGCCTAACTCTCCCCTTTGGGTCAAAGCTGGGAATTTGTTTTAGGACCGTAAAGCCCCATAATCACGGCGAGGTCCTACCACTGATTACGGCTCGCAAATAAACAAGATTTCAGCATTGTACGAAATACCAACCGTCTTCTCCGAACTAGTCAGCTTGCTGTGCGATATGCGCCCTGCTTGACACATCTCAACTCGCCTGAAATATGTTCCGGCAAGCTCTTCGATTTGTTTGATCGTCATGAGGCGAGGTCTAGAACGATTATCGTTTTCATAAGGCGAATATGAGAGAACTAATGGCACCTCTAATGATCTAACCCCCGCAAAAAGATCGGCAAACGCTGTTGGGGCCTTTGAACGGATACAGAATGGTGATTGATGGCGAGCAACTCGATAGATTCCTCTACTTGTACGATCTTGACCATTTATGTGGACTGTGGAGATTCTAGGATTATCACGGAGGCAGAGGGTTTCTAATACGTGATAATATCTGCTATAGTGGTCACGAGTGTATGGTGGGTCTGCATAGACTATTTTAACTTCACCTTTTAGGCTCTTCAGAGCTTCCCGGTAATCCTGTCTTATAGCCATGTGGGGTCTGCCTGTCTTTGGGACTGTAACGTATCGCTTCAGCCAACTCTCATATAGGTCCATGACCTTGCTTGAACGGTCACGCGAGACTGATTCGAATAGATCGGCCTTCGGTTTCCCACTTGAAGAACGCGGACGAAGCGGCTGGGCAAATTGTTTTCCAATCGTATTAACAATTTCACTCGCCGTACTGAGTATCGCGGCTAGGTAAGTATCTCTTTGGCCTAATGGCAGATTCGCCACAGCCTCAAGTAAAACATCTAGTTGACATGCCTGTGAGTATGCGAAGTAAATCCCGCCGAAATAGCGAGTAACTACAGAGCTCGGACTATCAATCAATTGGACTTCACGAAGGCGAGACAGTACATCCTTCATTGCTGTAGACAGGGGGGAGTTTGTCGTATGGCATGCACTTTGCTCAAATGCTATTAGCGAACCATTCTCCAGTAGATCACAAAGTGGTTCGAGATCTTCATTCGACGCTATCTTCAGGCATTTCTCTTCGAAGTTCATGAGCGGTTCTAAGGCCCATGATAGTGTCTTGAAGTGGTCAGATGATGATACCCCCTGAATAAAATCCTCGACCGAGTAAAGGTCGCATTCAGCAGGATTAAGTATAGCGGAACAAAGAACCCGGGAGTATTCTTGAATGTCCACTGCAATCACATCACGTTTTAGCGACAATGCCCTTGATACTGTGCCGGAACCAGAAAAAAGATCGCACACAGGGCCGTAGGATGGGTCGAGACGATCTAGAAGCTCACAGATCTGATTTACGATTCGTAGCTTACTGCCGAGATAATGTATCGGGCGGGTAATCGCAGGTGGAGCAGAGGATGGCCAATCGCCCTCGAAAAAGGAAAGTTGAAAGCGGGAATCTTGATGACTTCTCATGACTAAGTGTGTCCCCGTCTAAGTAAAGACCGGCCAGGATAGTGGGACTCATTCTTTTCTACATTATTGATTATATTATTTTGCTCTGCTGAAAGAAATCGAATCCGCCACCACCTTTCCAAGCTTCGGCCCCTGATATTCCCCCATCTTCTCCTTCTACCACTTGTTTCATGCGATATGCACAGTGAGTGATTGCGTGCTCACCCTGCTCAATCCCGATATAGCGCCGTCTCATCTTGTGAGCAACTGCGGTCGTGGTCCCTGAACCTAGGTACGCATCGAGGACAATATCGCCTGGGTTGGTAGCTATCTTTAATACGCGCCGAATTAATTGTTCTGGTTTCGGGGTATCGAAAAGCGGATGTTGAGGAAACAACTTCAACAGGTGCTTCTTTGCCGTGTCATTTGTGCCCACTTCGTTGGCAGTCCACAAAGTGTGTGGCGTCAGACCGTTGCGTGATTCTGACATAAACCGTTTCTTCCTCGGAACCCCATTGCCATCGTAACCAAACCATACATTGTTTTTGGCGATCTCTTCTTGCATGCGCGAATTGGTGTAGATCCAGCAGCGACCTTTTGGAGGAGTGTGACGACGCCCATTTGGGGCAACCAATTCATAGAACTGGCTTGTGGTACCATGACCAGCTTGAACATTGAGCGAAACAGATTGCCAAGGTCCCCTTGGGTCATTATCCGGATTCTTATAACGACGTTCAATCTCCGATGATAGCGGCAGTAAGTTACGATTAGCTTCAAAGCATTTGGCGTTCTTAGCGTACACTAATAGATACTCGTGATTGTTAGAGAACACCTTACGATTCTCGCGGGTGGTGCGCTGTTGCCAGATAATAGTCGTTACAAAATTATCCTTGCCAAAGATTTGATCCATTGCTACCTTCAAATAATGAACTTCACGGTCATCTATGGATATCCATAGACTGCCGTTTTCACTTAGCAATGTCGACAGAGCCTCAACCCGAGCAGTTATGTTTGACAACCAGAGGTCGTGGCTGAGCCCGTCCGTGTAGTGAGTATAGTTCTCTTGGTTGTTGTAAGGGGGGTCAATATAGATGCAGCGGATCAGGTCCCTATAATTCGGTGTTATTGACTGCAGTACGGAGAAGTTTTCCCCCCATATTATAAGGTTCCCAGTATTTGGCTGACCGTAGGAATAGGCACTAACGTGTTCTAAATCAGGAGAAGGTGATAAAGGGATCTTGTCTTCGCTCGTAAGGGAGGCTTCTTCGTACAGCATTTGGTCTGTGCTAGCTGCCTTCAGTTCTTTCAGTTTCGGATCCATTTTAAGGCTCCATTGTCAAGAGCTTCTTTCAGCCTGCTATTGGTTAGAAGCACTATTTGCCTCCTCCTTCTGCTTGCTTCGTCTCTTAAGATACTCCACCAGAGCTTTCTTGGTCAAATCTTTAAGCGTGACCTCCTCATCCAACGCTCTTTGTTTGAGCTGTTTGTGGAGCCCATCATCTATTTGAAGCCGCAATTCTCCCATAGTTCCCGCTCCTTAAGTGATATATATCATATCACTCATATCATCCAAGTGTATCATATGATACATATCATTTGTCAAGCCCCAGCTTACTGGTATACTCGCGCATGTATTTTTTTTACAGACCTATTCAACATTTAGCCCTTATAACGAAGAACACGTCATAACAATTAGCCATTTTGTTTGCACCTTGCTCCCATCATGGACTTTTGCTCCAAAGGACATTAGAATAAGAATAATATTATGAAAATTCTTCTGGTATATCCACAGTACCCGGATACTTTCTGGAGTTTTAAGCACGCCTTAAAATTCGTCTCCAAAAAGGCAGCTTTCCCGCCGCTGGGTCTATTGACTGTCGCAGCCATGCTCCCCGGTGGGTGGGAGAAAAAACTGGTGGATATGAATGTAACCAGACTGACTGACGATGATATCAAATGGGCTGACTACGTGTTTATCAGCGCCATGGTGGTGCAGCAGAATTCAGTTAAGGAAGTCATTGCCCGATGTAAGAGACTGAACATCAGGGTTGTTGCAGGAGGCCCCCTCTTTACTACCGGTTACGAAGATTTTGATGGAGTGGACCACTTTGTCCTCGGTGAAGCTGAAGTCACCCTGCCGCTCTTTTTGGAAGACCTGGAGAAGGGGTGTGCCCAGCATGTGTACGCCTCAGACATGCGACCGGAAATCAGCAAGACCCCTATCCCACTGTGGTCTCTCATCAACATGAAGAACTATTCGTCAATGAACGTTCAGTATTCGCGGGGATGTCCTTTTAACTGTGAGTTCTGCGATATTATCCTGTTAAACGGACATACGCCACGAACGAAAGGCAGGGAACAGCTGCTGGCAGAACTGGAAGAACTGTATCGCCGCGGCTGGCGATGGGGCGTATTCATTGTTGATGATAACTTCATCGGTAATAAGAAGAAACTCAAGCTGGAAATACTTCCGGCGATAATCGAGTGGCGGAAAGGAAAGAAATATCCCTTTCCCCTGTCTACAGAAGCATCCATAAATCTTGCTGATGATGAAGAGCTGATGAAATTGATGGTGGATGCCGGGTTTAATACTGTATTCATCGGCATTGAAACCCCGAATGAGGAAAGCCTGGTTGAATGTGCAAAGTCACAGAATCAAAATCGTGATTTGGTGGCTTCTATCAAGAAGATTCAAAACTACGGCTTCGAGGTACAGGGAGGGTTTATTGTTGGTTTTGATAGCGACCCACTTTCCATCTTTAAGAGCCAGATCAGCTTTATTCAAAAGAGTGGCATTGTTACTGCCATGGTCGGTTTGTTGAGTGCTCCTCCCGGCACCAGATTATTCCAGCGTTTGAAAAAGGAGAACCGCCTGATAAAAGTTTTTACTGGCAATAATACCGACTGCTCACTGAACTTCATTCCCAAGATGAACTATGAAACACTAATTAATGGCTATAAGCACATTCTCAATACGATCTATTCCCCCAAGCATTATTACGAACGGGTCAAGACATTCTTAAGGGAATATAAACCTCGCGGGAAAACAGCCAGCAGACTGCAATCTCACCATATCAGGGCGTTCTTCAAATCGATATGGTTTTTGGGTATCAGAGAAAAGGGCCGGAGATACTACTGGAAGCTGTTCCTTTCGACCCTGCTGAAGCAACCGCGGAAATTCCCCATTTCAATAAGCCTCAGCGTCTACGGTTATCATTTCCGCAAAGTTGTTGAGAAGTACATTAGCTTACCTGTTCAGAATTCTAGGATGTCCTGTTAACGAAGGAATCAGGGGCAGGGCAGTCAGCTAAGGCGTTGTAATAAACGTCGATAGGTGTGGCCGGTGCTGCCTGCCAAGAATCGTCCCATCTGCTTCATTTAACTTTTCATCGAGTTGTGACCTCTGGCAAAGCCCACTGATAATCCTGCTCGAAACACCGCGTAAAAACGGCCCGTTGAGGGAGGGTAGCGAAGGGGAGGTAGTAAAGGGAAATGGTAGTAAAGTGTATGCCATTTGCTACCTTTGGGGGTAGTTTCTAGAGGTATTTTTTAGAGGTATCCCTTTGGGTAGTTTCGTATCTGGAAATAGAGGTAGTCCCCAGGATAGTACCTCCAAAGCTGCCTCAGGCGTGGCACTCCAAGAGGTATCCCCTGGGGTAGTAATGGTAGTTAATTGGAGAGAACTGTAGCCTTGACGGTCGATTTTGATAATCAAAGTTGGCAGAGGGGGACTTAACTGCGTCACCCTACCTCCCTTACGTTGCACCTCTTCCCAGTGCTTCCCGTGAGCGATTCCTATCGTACCTCTACATTCCTTACTACCCTAACGGTAGTGAAAGGCAGTACAATTTACTACCACTGATGGTAGTTATCATATCGGTTCAGAGGTGGTCGAGGGTAGTATGATACAAGCACCATGACCAGCCAAAATATACAGACTGGTAAAGCAGCCTTTCGCTTGTCTAGTGAGGAATTTGCTAGGAGACTGTGTCAGAGGTCACAAAACTGACGATTGTTCAGCGCATCATGAGGAACCTGCCCCTAGACAAGACAATTCGTTTGAGCGACTCAAACCGGGCATGCCCCTTGCTAGGAGTTCCCGAAACGGGTTAGAATCGGGGACGGATTTCTGAAAATTCCAGCAGTAGGAGGCGAAGACTATGAGATTCAAGGATCTTGCTTGGGGCGCATTTGGTTTTGCTGCAATGACACGAAGCGATTATCTGGCACCCTATCAACAAATCGTCACTGACCCTGAGTTTTTGAGTAGATTACAGACAGCTCCATCTCTTGATGATTTTCAGCGGCTGCGAGATTTTTTAACGCATTATGGGGTACCATGGGCACCAACCGACCTTGCTAATCAGTATATGACCATCTGGCCCCGTTTGAAACCAAGTGTTCAACGTCTTGCTCGTGAAAGCCTTGAAACGTGTGACCTAAATAACGAGGAGATTGCAGCCGCCATAGAAGAAGCCTATGGCTACTTACAGTGGCCTCATTGCTGGGGTGGAGACACCGTTGCCTCCAAGAGTTTGCATTTCTTCAATATACGCCTTTTTATCATGTGGGATAGCAATATTCAGGGAAAGTCCTTCGGTCCTAGAGGATATCTGGGATTCCTCCAAGAAATGCAGAACCAGGCTAAGGAGATTATCGCCGACTTTCAGCGGCTCTCTCTAGCCGGGGCGCCTGCCGAGTTCCTCTCAGCACAATTAGGTTATGAGGGTGCCCGGCCGCTAACTAAGCTTTTAGACGACTACAATTGGGTAACCATTACAAAGGGTTGGCCGTCTGTTGCTCCAGACTGGCTATTAAGATTACTCACCAGTACATAGCTTAAACAATCCTCGGTTTTGTTACGCACCGGCCCGTCAGCCTCACGGACTAGCGAGTGCTATAATACTTCTAGCATGATCCATGTCGACGGGAGCCAAAAATCAGGGAGCGGCACCATCGTCCGCTATGCGGTGGGATTGGCAGCGTTGCTTGGTGAGGAGCTTCGGCTGACAAATATCCGGGCGAAGAGGGACAAGCCCGGCCTCAGGCACCAGCACCTCAGGGCCATCCAGGCGGTGGCTAACCTCTGCGGGGGTGCGCTAGAAGGGGGTAGGGTGGGCTCCGGCGAGATAGCCTTCAGGCCAAGACGCGCCATAGGAGGGGGCTGTTTCGAGTGGGACATCGGCACCGCAGGCTCGACCACCATGCTTGCCCTCACCATACTCCCTGCTGCCTGCTTCGCCTCAGGACCAGTTACCTGTCGCATCTCCGGCGGGCTGTTTCAAGACTTCGCTCCTTCGGCATACCACATTCAGCACGCCCTGCTGCCCACTTTGCGGAGGATGGGGCTTCGTGCCCGGCTTGAGATCCTCCGCCCAGGGTATGTGCCCAAGGGAGGGGGTATCATCGAGGTGGAGGTGATCCCGGTAGGGGACAAGCTCGTCCCCCTGGAGTTGCCGGAGCAGGGAAGCATCGCCCGGATTGAGGGCATAGCCCTTTCTTCACACCTCAAGGACAGGAAGGTCAGCGAGAGAATGGCTGCCGAGTGCCGGCGAATACTTCGCTCTGGGGGGCTCAGTGCCTCTATAAAGAGCATTGACGACGCCACCGCCCCTCAGGCTGGCGCTGCCCTTGCGTTGTTCGCCTATACCAACTCCGGCTCCATAATTGGTGCGGACCGCGCTGGGGCGCCGCGCAGGACATCGGAGGAGATCGGAAGGCATGTAGCCCGGAGCCTGATGGAGGACTTGACCAGCGGTGCTACAGTGGACAGATTCCTTGCCGACCAGCTCATCTTTTTGGCTGCCCTCGCCCGGGGCACCAGCCGCTACCGTATCCCCCGACTTACCGAGCATGTGGAGACCAACCTCTGGCTGGTGGAAAGCATCCTGGGGGCCAAGACCAAGATAGCGAAAGACCTAATGATAGAGGTTGAGGGCGTTGGCTATGGCAGAAGGGGCTAGGCTCAGAATCAGGAACGCAACAAAGAAATACATTCGGTTGACCATTGGATTTATTCGCGCCGATACCAGGGTATGCCTTTAACAATCACTCATCTTGTTAAGCTGAGGCTCCGCTAAATGCTGCTCAATTTTTGGGTATACTTGCACCATGGGCAATTAGGCGAATGCTCCGGCGCTTTAGGCGATTCAAGTACATCCAATAATTCATCTATGAAGTTTAGGAAACTTGGCTCGTCTTTTTTGATTTCAACCCAGGTAATATCGGCTTCGTAGGAAAGTTGCTCCATACTTTGCTGACCCACTCTAGAGGGATGAAAATACAACAATCCTAGCTTTGTAACAGGATACAAAGCTAGTGCCCCAGGATCGGGATGTTCCAAAGCATACGCATAGGCATGTAGCTGGCGGCTGTAAAGACTGGCTGATTCGGCATTTGGATTACTAGTCTTGAAGTCTATGACGCCATAGGTTCTGTCTTCAAAACTAACAACGATGTCAAATCTCCCACTTATGTAGCAGGTATCATTATGCTTTGGTAATTGGACAATCTGAGACCGGACGTACTTCTCACCGTAGCTTACCGTCCCGGGAGGAATGTTGACGTGTAATTCGCTTGTGTGTTTGCCATCATAGTGGTTTTTTAAAAGACCAGCAATTTTGGTAAAGATAGAGGGTAAAGGAATTGAAGGTTGAGCTATGTTGTGGACCATCTTAAGGTAGAAACACCGCTTGCAACCTTCATAAAGGAACGTAAGGTCTGACGGGCTTAATTTATAATTCACTTATTTCCACTTTGAATTATTAGCAATGTGATTATATCATCAAGAGCGTTTTACTGCACGAAGGCTTGAATCCTTACCTTATTGTACGATTTAACGGAAAGTTCGATCCTAGACTTCTTTGGTTTTTTCTGTTGCTGGCAAATGATTATCAGCGTAAAATAGAGATCGTGGAAAGGAGTTCGAATCCCACACGGGAGGGGCTATGGGATTGAATAGAATTGAAGACTACGACTCGACGCTCCTCGAAGACATTCAAAGATTTGAAAATTGTGTCTCGAAGGCTGAAGAACTGGGAAAAGAGTATATGCGAGTCTATGGAACGCCTGAGAAGACGATCGATGAAGTAGCCAGCAAAGCACGGGACAAAGACCGACCGATTTCAATAGATGGGTCGGGCAGTAACGCCTTCCGCCTTCTCAAGTTTCTTAAAGATATGGCTCCAGTCTACACGGACTTCCTCTTCAGACTACGTATGGGGGATTATTTCGTTACCGGATTAGGTATGGAGGTACGTGTGGCTACCAGGGATGAAGAATTTATATTCGATACTCGTCCCCTTAATGAGGAGGAGCGGAAAGAGTATCTGGACCATTGGAATGCGACCCACCAGCTCAATTACGCAGGTCGCGAAGCTTACGTCTATAGATGGTATCCAACGGCAGAACTAATGAGATTTGCGAAAAAGATGCTCACGAAGTATAGCAATGGAGACCTGCTTACAAAAGAAGAATACCGCGATGAAAAAATGACAGCCCTCTGGGAAGATGGATGGTTAGATCACCGTTAAATTTATTGCTCATGACCGAAGTGTCCCTTTGTAACTTTGCCCTACTTGTTCTCCGCAAAAAGCTTATGATTATACAAAAGGGCGGTTTGTTTGCTTGTACGCCGAACCCAGAATGCAGGGGGATTGACTGCCGCAACGCTGGGAGGTAGAATAAAACCAGTAAGGAGGCAAGCGGTTGGCCTAGCAGGCAATCGGTGGCTTGTCTCTTAGAAATCTCTTAATCAGCCGGTTGGAGGTTCGAATCCTCCGCGGCTCACTATTACCAAGCGCCATCTTTCCTTCATCAGATTTCTCGTAGCGAGCGTACCCACTGGCATTATTACTGCACATTTCAGCACTTTCCTGCCAGAATCTAAATGATGTTGCACTAAACGTCAGAATGTGTAGCTTAAAAAGGTTCCTTTATTTGACTAGATAATAGTATCGCTGCTAGTCACATAATCCAATTCTTCTATTGACCCCTTGAATTTAGCACTCTATAATCCTATTATCATCGTAGGGAGAATAGGTATTGAGTTTTTTGTACTACTACAACAACGTCTGTTTATTTTCAGAAATTTAACTCCAATCAGGAGGAATGATATGAAAATATTTGTGGGACACAGTTTTGATGATAGGGATAGCACTGTTATTAGCAAATTTTTAGAATTTCTTAAATCTAGGGAGGAAATAGAGGTAATCACAGGTGAAAGGGCACAGAATAAATCAGTAGCGGAAAAAGTGCGGGATAAAATATCCGAAAGTGATGCTTTTACTGGCATATTTACCTGTGATAAAAAAATAAATACTGGTACAGGCATTTTCAGCCGTGAAAAAGACTATACTACGTCTAATTGGGTAATTCAGGAATCTGGTTTTGCTTTAGCTCGTGATAAACCGATTATTCTTATCGTAGAGAGCGGCATCTATAAATTTCCCGAACTGCAAGGTGATTTAGAACTCATATATTTCAATAGGAATGATCTAGAACGACCTTTTTTGAAACTGAATCAAGTGATTGACTCTATGTTAGCAAGAGAAAAGGTAATACCAGCGGGTCCTGTATCTGAAAGATTACAACCTCCAGAAGGAACAGAGGAAATAGAGGAAAAAAAGGAAGCCCTTACAGGAAAGGAGGATGCTTTTAAGAAATACTGGGAGGTTTTGGATACTAAGGATCCTGCTGCGATTAGAAAAGCATACGAGACACATCTTGTGCCAGCCCTCTCTTCAGACGAAAATGAAAAACTGGAGTGGAAAGGTATTACCTTACGGCTAATTCACTCCTTAGGTGATTCAAATGCCTTCAGGGAACTCGTAGAGCTTACCGAAATGAATAAAGACAAGCCTAATGTGGTGAGACAGCTAGCCATCAAACTGCGACACATGGGAGAATATGAGAAAGCAAAAGATAAATATCTAGAAGTGAAGGATATATATGACATTACCAATGAAAGTGATAAGGCGAATATAGTTGACTGCTATATAGAGGCAAATAAATGCGCAGCTTCGCAAGGAAAATATGATGAGGCAATCTCCTCCCTATCCAGACTACTACTTGAAGATGATTTCAAAGGTCAAAGGGCACAATTATTAAAAGGTCTAGCTGACATATCCAAAGATAATAAGGATATGAAGAATTTCTTTGTATATGCGGAAGGATGCCTAGATATAGATCCTACTTATACCGATCTGAGATTCAATTTGGCTTATCATTATTCAGCAGAGGGTCAGTATAAACTAAGCTTTTTACACTATAAGAAGCTTACAGATACAGTAGATCACCCGATAGGGCTGAATAATCTAGGCGTCCAATGTAATGAGCTTGACCTAAAGGGAAAGAGCATTAACAGCTTTTATCAGGCGGCGGACTATAACATAACTCTTGCAATGGCTAACTTAGCCGGGAGATACCTCCAGCAAGGATTTATGGAAGACGCTGGCAAAATGATTAAAAGGGCAAACGATTTATCCAAGGATGGTATCGAGGTTCACGGTAATGTAGGTTACGTTAAGAACCAATTAGATTCAATATTAAAAGAAGAAGATGATAAAGAAAGAGAAATACTAGTAGATGCAGAAAAGGAACGAAGGTTTAGGGTTAACTATACTGAAGCTTTCCTGACTGATAAAACCGTTCAACCAGATCATTTTGAAGGGATTTGGGATACAAAATGGGGCGATATAGAAATATTCTTTAATCAGGATGAAAATACTATCAGAGCAGAGCAGCAGACTGAACTAGGTAAAATAAAAAATAGATTAGTTACAATAGAGGGCACTATTAAGAATTTGAGTGGTGTATATAGTATTAAGGTTGTGGTAACTACTGAATGGAGTTCGGGACCGACGGAGGATACGGTTTATAAAGCCACCGGATATATGCTTATGAATACAGATGACGATACACAAATAGAGATTATGGAAAAGGCTGAAAAAGATGAAATGTCTATGCTAAATTGGCAGAAAAGGTAAATTTAAGCATATCTAGTAAGCTTATCAATACATACACTAGGGCTCCGTCTTGAGAGTTGTCAACATCCCCAAATAACGATGATTTGGTGCCCCCTACAAGTAACAATTAGCCATTTCGTTACATTGGGGAACAAAAAGAGGCTGGTTTCCTAATTTTAGACAATTGGGCAAACCGGAACTTATGTAGTCCTACCGGTTCAGTTTCCAGACCTGTACGTTCAGATTGGCGGCAATGCTAACCCAGATTATATATGGGATAAGCAGCCCACCGGCAATGGGCGACACACCAAAGAACAAAATGATATTGACTAGTATAGCTATCCAAAGCAGAAGAATCACAACCATCCCGCCGAGAAGAGACTTACACCCAAAGAAGATTACGGACCACAGGATATTCAGAACAAGTTGACCCCAAAATACCGCGAAAGCTATTGTCACCCCCTCTTGACTCAGCCCTTCTCGCCAGACCAGGAAAACGGCTATACCCATCAAAAGGTAAAGAGTGATCCAGATAGGCCCGAAGACAGAGTTGGGTGGAGTAAAGGCTGGTTTCTTCAGGCCCTTATACCAGGTTGGGATTGCGGGAGTCGTGAAAATGGCACCGATTCCACCCGCGCCTTCGCAGGCGACTATGCTTACTATCAGCTTAACTATGTCTGTCCAACTCATGTCTTCAAATGGTAGTCTCCTCTGCTATCAAGATTACTCGGGCCGTACAGGGTCTGTCAAACAATTCATCTCATTGTTGGGTAACAATTTGCCAGAAATTGCAGCCTAACATGGTTTATATAGAGAAACTTTTTTTTCAGGGTTAGAGAATTCTTCTATATAGGAATATTCGTAATGTAGTCTATATACTATATAGAACACTATATACTATATATATACTATATATAATATAGAACCTATATAGAATATATATACTATATAGGAGCTTGCCCGCTGCCGGGGCTGCTGAGTATTCTCACCAATAGACTTAATATTACTAATATACATTATATTAATATTAATAATAGATTTAATTATAATTATAGTAATAGACCTAATTATAATTATGGTAATAGAGTTAATTATTTGGTACATAATATTAATAGGTCTATTAATAATAGAGGCCGACGTAATAGTCATATCAGAATATTGTGTTCAAGCACGACAAAAGACCCAGTGAAGCTGAGTCCCTATTATTATCAGGTATAACTGATATATCAGATATATCAAGTAAGTAGGTGAGTAAGTGGGTGAGTGGGCAATTCGCACCTTACAAATAGACTTAGAGTCATATTCCCCCAAACGCCTATCTGCGAAGAGCCAAGTCTCGCGTCAAAAGTTACATTGGCAGATTTCACGAGAGAGGTGCTTTGTAGAACCTCAAGCTGTCATTGA
>Ga0315543_1000618_pt1 | contig 42699 bp, 32 predicted proteins | sample SalMarSW160210MG_2_FD_203098 | JGI IMG/M metagenome (GOLD analysis project Ga0315543, IMG submission 203098) | Salt marsh sediment microbial communities from the Plum Island Ecosystem LTER, Massachusetts, United States - Salt Marsh Sediment SW1601-210 ...
TTTGCCTTAAACTGAGCACTGTGATTACGTCTTTTGTTTTTCATGAATCTGTCTCCTGAAACTTTTATCGTCTCAGGCGACAAATCCACCTTAATTATGCGCCCAGTTTTTGGGGAGTATTATATATATCAGGTAAATAGCCCAATATAAATCTGTTCCTGCTTGTCGGTTGATCTTCGGACATAGCCGACCGCCCCAGGCCCGAAAGATTACTCGTGCGCGGGTCTTACTTCAGTCAGATGCCTCACCAGAGGACCGGCCCTTAAACGCTCCAACGTGCTAATCTTTGAAGCGGATAGCTACTCCACTGGCCCACAAATACCCATTATAGTCAATACCAGAAGAACCTAAAACCACTGCATTGGCTCCCAACGGTGCACATTTTGCTCTTAAAGAATTGTGCATTTTTGCAGTGGCACGCGTCGACCACTTTTGAGTAGTGACTGTGGCAAGTTCAATAAATCCACGGTCAGGAATAGTCACCAATATCTCAACTTCATCAGGATTTGTAGGTGGAAAGTATCCTTTAGCAGTTTTTGTTACTGTTACAGATGCACAGCCACATGCCATTAAAAGTACACACGACATACTATACAAACACATCTTTTTCATAAATGCCTCTCTTTTATTGTTCTGTTTTATATTTTATCGCAGTACCAATCAATCGTGTGTAGGTGCCTGAACTTGCTAAGTGAACTGACCAGCCGGTCCAGCTTCTCACCAAGAAGGTCGACTCGCCCTAAGTTGGCGACCAGCCGTTGTTGGACTCGTCCTTGGTGGCGGAAGGATTGTAATATCTGCAGATAATGGTAGGTTTTACCGCCTTGCACTTGAGAAGGATAAGTGTGTCCTTGATCCTTTCGGGGCTCCATAAGGGATTTTCTTTGCTTAGCTTGTAGATCAGGTTCTGCATCTCCTTGGAAATCGGAGGTCGGCCACCTTTTCTACGTGACTTCCATCGCCAGAAGTACCGGAAAGCCGTTGTGTGCCATTTCTTGACTGTGGCTGGCTGCATCAGATGGGCAAGATATTCCCACTTGTCCAGAGACTTTGAAAGCACTACCCATAGGAGGCGAAAACTTGCAGTAAATCGTGGCCGTCGACGTTTCTTCGAATCGATCTGGTGCTTACAAGCGGCGAGCTGGCTCTCCACTGCCAGCAGTTTGGCAGCCAGTACCGCCCTGGAACAAAGGATAGCCGCAGGAAAGTCAGACCATATCGAAACGCCTCGCAAGCACAAACAAGAAGGTTACAGAGGTTTGTCAGAAGGTTCTTTGTGGTATTCATGCCGCCAAGATAATACAATTAGTTACACGAAGCAAGTTTACGTAAGTTCTTTAATGACAAGGTGGACGAGGTTATTCGGGTGGACACCTATTGGTTGACTTTTATAAGTACCTGTAAGGGCGAAAGTTAAACATTTTTAAAAATCCGCGTGACGAACATAAGCTATTTCAATGCTTCTTGCTGAAGAAATTCACAAGAGAATGGTGAAATTTTCCGAGATAAAGTTTTTCTTATGCCTTAATGTTTGTTGTGATTTTTACCTGCGAATAGACGTTTTTTTGCAAAGAATGAATATTTCCATGCAAAGTAAAACGTTCAAATAAAAATATGTAGTCCCCACAATTTCTGAATCAGAGCGGAAATCCCACACTTGCAATGCAGATTGGCGAAGATGGAGAATTTTTATCTTAGTAATACACGTCGGTGTTATATTTCTGCGCGGATAGGACTGCTATTCTGGAAGCGAATGTAATAGATATAGCGATAGGACGAGCCGGTCAAAGATGGTGCGTAAGGTCAGGTTACGCGAAAATTAAAAACATCGCAATTAGACCAGGAGAATTTATGTCTTTGAGTTGTGATAACTCAAATGAAAGAAAGATCGAAATAAAACACTCCAAAGCAAACGACCTACACCACTTGGTATCGGGAAAAGAGCCGTTATGTGAAAGTGACAAAAAGTATTTTTGGTTAGTTATGAACATGCCAGAGGTCATATGGACCACCGATTGTAAAGGTCGCACCACTTTTATCAGTCCGAACGTAGAAAAAATCTATGGATATAGTGCAGAAGAAATCTATAAGCAAGGTGATAAGCTATGGTTTGTCCGAATACATCCTGATGATATTGGAAAGGTCAAGAAAGCGTACAGAGCGTTATTTGAAAAAGGAACACCCTTTGACATTGAATACAGGATTAAGAAAAAAGGTGGAAAGTGGATTTGGCTGTATGACAGGTCGATTGCTACCTATGTAAAAGACGGATTAATGTATGCTGATGGCATTTTCTCCGACATTACCGAGCGCATCCGAGCAGAGCAGGCGCTGCGAGCGAGCGAAGATAAGTATAGAAATCTCGTTGAAGAGATGACCGACGTGATATATACCCTGGATGCAGGGGGAAACATCACATCCGTAAATAAAGCTGCCAAAGCCACATTTGGACGCGAACCCGAGGAAGTTCTTGGCAAGAGTTTCACCAAATGGATTCCACAAGAACAGCTACCTGATGCAATGGCAGCATTTAAGCGAATTCTTAGTGGAGAAAAAGTTACTGCGGAAACTATTATGCTGGATAAGAATAGAAAACCACACAATGTTGAGTTCAGTTCAACTGCTATAATCAAAGACGGCAAGGTTATAGGGACTCGCGGACTAATAAGAGACGTCACTGAGCGCAAGAAAGTAGAAGAGAAACTACGCGAGTATCGTGAAAGATTGGCTCGAGATGAACAACTTGCGTCAATAGGAACCTTGAGCGCTTCGATGGCTCATGAACTTACCCAGCCTCTGATGGTCGCTACACTGTCAATTGAAAAGGTGTTAACAAAACTGAAGAAAACTTCTTGTCCAAAGACCGTTAAAGAAGGGCTCAAGGATGCTCTTTCGGGAGTTTCTCGCGCTGCTTCAATAGTCAATGGATTCCGCAATTGCGCACGGAAATCACCTCAAAAAGTTTCCAAAGATGTAAATTTAAAGTTGGTTGCTGATAGAACCATAGGTTTGTTGAGTGAAAGCGCTCAACGAGTACGGATGACCTTGAAAATCAAAGGTATGGACAAGCTGCCAACTATTTATACGGTTGAGGAAGACATAGAGCAGCTATTGTTTGCCATGGCCGAGAACGCTATACAGGCGGCTGACGGAAAAAAGAAACGCCAGCTTGCTGTTAGCGGCGCTGTGAAAAACCAGCACATTGAATTGGAATTCTCTGACAATTGCGATGGTATCGAACCAGAAAATTTAGAAAGAATTTTTGAGCCGTTTTTCACTACTAAGCCTCCAGGCAAAGGGACCGGTCTGGGGCTTTGCATTGTAAAGAGCATAATATGCCGGGCTGGCGGCCAAATTCGCGTTGAAAGCAAACCGGGCAAAGGCTCAACTTTTTTCGTATCCCTGCCTACTAAGAGAAACAACGGAGCTTAATCCAATAGCGATGACAAATAAGGAAGAACAACGTATCTTTTTTGTTGATGATCAAGCAGATGTATGCAAAGCAGTTAGCAGCACGCTCGAAGAAAAAGGCTTTAAAGTCAGCTATTTTAGTAGTGGAACCGATTGTCTTATACAACTGCATTCCCAGAAGTGCGATTTACTTATAACCGACCTGAAAATGCCCGGCATGAATGGCTTAGAGCTATTAATCAGGGTCAAACGTCTTATTCCGTCCTTGCCTGTTCTGGTCATAACGGGTTACGGCAATATACCAATGACAGTAAAAGCCATGAGGCAGGGCGCTTTAGACTTTCTTGAGAAACCTTTGGATACAAAGGCGTTGTTGTCTGCTGTAGAGTTTGCTCTAAGCCAAAGCCCTCAGGCTCATAGGCTCGTGGCCAGAGTGCTCTCCAAATCCGAGATGATAGTCCTGCGACGACTTTTGAATGGTAAGAGTACTAAGGAAATAGCCAGATTGCAGCACCGGTCAGTAAGAACCATTGAGGATCACCGCTGTAACATTATGCATAAGCTTGATGTTAATAACATGGTTGACCTTGTCAAACAAGCTGCTGTAGTTAGGATCCTTGATATATGGGAAGAATGAATTTTAGAATATAGTAATTTCAAAATTTAGCCTGCTATATAGCTATTCAAATCATCTGCTTAAATATGATTCATTTCTCAAGAGACCGTAGTTACCACGTTTATTCCAGAAAACGGTCGCTTAAACACCCTTTAAAATCCCGTATCTTTCGGGATTGATATTATGAGTTGAAGTCTGCTATGCTATTTTGTTTGTTAGTGGATAAGTTGATAAGCCCAATTTCTCTTTTACAACAAAAGATCCGGAATGTCGCAAGTTGATAGTAATTCCAAGGAGGGCAGAAAATGACCATTGCATTAAGTACTGAGATATTTTCTGAAAGCGAATGGATAGAACTTATTAATGACCTTTCCCTGCCTCCAAGACAAGCTCAAGTAATTAGATGCATCCTATCAGGCCTATCAGACAAACAAATTGCCTCGGAAATGCAAATATCGGTGGCTGGGGTACGTGCACATATAAGCCAACTTTTTTCAAAGTTCGATCTGCAAGACCGACACGAGCTTGTTCTTTATGTGTTTAACCGTTTTCGCGAGGAATGTCGAGCAAATGGTTGCTCTTGTTTTCGATAGTATCAGTGTTAATAGTATCGAAATCGGTAGCTTGACGCTTTAATGATTACTTGTCATAAGTGAATAGTGACATACTGATTAAAGTGGTGTTGTTGACCGTCGTGAAAAGAGGAGCGATAAAAACTGTCATAAGAAAATGAGAGATTGGTATCTCTATACGAGAAGGTAAACTTATTGAAGGGAGATTAAAATGAGAAATTTAAAATCAGAATTATTGATAATTTATTTTCTGTTATCGATGTTGTTCGGGCAAACTGTAGCACTGTCTGATGTGTCCCCAATTGATGAAACAATTGCCAACAACACAGAATATAAACAGAGTCAAGTTGACGCGAATGAAGCTATTTCGCTACAGGAAATAGATTTGACTAACTCAATCATTGACGCAACGGTGATGATTGCAGACAGACTCGAAGCAAATCAAAGTCCTTATGGTAGAGGAAGCTGGTTTGGGGAGAATGATTTCACCGGCTCAATAGTAGCCGGAATGGTTAGCGCATATGAGCTGACAGGTGAAAGTGCCTATAAGACCTCTGCTGAACGGGGCGGGGATTATATCCTTAATAACTATGAAGCCGGTTTCTATGGTGATGAAGCATTTGCTCTGGCTCGCTTGAACCAGATAGCTACTCCTTCCGATTCCCAGGGATGGTGGATATGGCGGATAGCGGTGTGGAATTTCTATTTGAATATATATGCTCAAGAGTCAGATTATAGTTTTTATATATCTCAGTTTACCAGTATTGAGCCATCTACAGCGGTGTTTTACCTTGCCAACCATCTTGTTGCGGCCTACTATGCCGGCGCTATAGACAAAGAAATCTGGCGAGAGATTTTGATTGATTACTTAGCCCAAATTGATGATGAGTCCTCCGATTTTCCTGTGATGGCACTGGGCGTAGCCACATGGGCACTGGCTGCCACCGGACCGTTGGATGACCAGCTTATCGATCCATTGGGATCAGGTGCTGATTACTGGAACAATAAAGAACTGGCGGATCTTCCATATTTACTTCTGAGCCACCAAGTACCAGATGGTGAGCCTTATGCGGGCAGCTTTTATTGGCGATTTGACCATGGTGACGGTGGCTCAGGTGGCCCCGTAAGCGGCTACACTGAGGATGCGATATTTGCCACGCTCGGACTCATCAGCGCTTCCCGAGCTAATTCGGCGTTGGACTTAGAAACAGCCATTCTCACTGCAGGTCAAGCCCTTCTTGGTAGTATCAGCAATGAAGGTAAGGTTTTTGAGCATTTATGGCTGGAAGGTATAGATTTATACGTATTTGGCGGAGAAATGCTCCACGTTCTTGGTGAATTGGCTGCACAACAAATCGGGCAGGCTAATTGAAATATGTACATTTTGCGACTCAAGCAGGCAACTGGCTCGCAGGTACCAGCAACTTAAATGTGAGAGCGATAAAGATAATATATTTCGCAATGTTGTTGCTAATATTGAAAAAATGATGCGTTAAAGGAGGTAAGAAATATGAAAAATGCAGCAAGAAAAAACAAGAAAAGAACACTAAGCCTAACATCCAAGGTGCTGATGCTCGTACTCATCTTAGCGGCTGTAGCGGTCGTTACACCTGTTGTACGTGCAGCTTCGGATAACAAGCTGGATGTGTTGGACGTGCGTCTTAGTAGGCCGCCAATTACCTCGTTCAATCCGTTCACACTCAAGACTTACAAAATCGAAGGTGCAAGTTCGCAGAGCACAGGAGGTGCGAATTTTCTGAGCAACGACACGCTTATATCTCGAATCCGGATCCCCTTTAAGCCAGTGGTGCGAAGCGTTTTTAAGCCTAATCTATTTTAGAATAGGCATTGTGGGTCATGTTTAATCTTTGTTTACCACTCATGCGGTGGAGTTGATTCGTCAGAATAGTGGTGACGACACTTACGTAACCATAAGTCGATCTGTCTACCTCATACATAGGGTAAGGTAATTATGTTGCGCTAATAATGCGTACTTTATTAGAGGTGCTCAAGTAAACTTTGCGAGGTTTAATTATTTGTCTGTCTCTATGGTAAGAAGTTTGGTTTGGTTAAATATATTTCTGTTTATCCTTCTCCCCACCTATATGACTGGGTGTGGCCCACAAGCACATATGTCATCTCCAGAACACGTGGTTGAATTCGGAGAAGCTGGTCCCAGCATGCCTTCTGTAGATTTAGACCGCTTAGCGAAAGCCAGAATTAGCGGTGGCCCTTACCGGGTTGTGCCGGGTGATATGTTAGAACTAACCTTGCCGGCAATATTACATGTCGTCACGGCTGAGGAGCCGGAATTCCCCGACAGAGTCGTTAAATATATGTGCCGAGTCAGCGAAATCGGAACTATTACGCTTCCCATGATTGGCGATATCGATGTAGCACAAAAATCTCTCGCTGAAGTAGAGTTAGCTGTGATTGATGCGTACTATCCCATGTTTACCGTAACTCGCCCCTCAGTAGTTATACGAGTTGTTGAGTACAGCAGAGCCAAGGTTTCCATAACAGGAGCTGTTGAAAATCCGGGAGTGTATGAACTTCGTAATGATGAGATGTCACTTGTTGCGCTTCTTATGCAAGCCGGTGGCATAGTTAAAGAAGGAACAGATAATATCCGCATAATTCACTCTGATGAAGCTACTGGCGGCATTGAAAAGGCAACCTTAAAAAAAATACCAAAGCAGATAAACCAAAAAGTAATTGAAGGATTAGCTAATCCAAACAACATTGAAGCGCCGGCTAATCCCGCATATTACGCCGTTCCCGATGAAATAAAAATTCAACTGACATTTGTACAGTTTGCCCCGACAGATACTTTCGGTCTAATAACAATAAGGCATGAAGATGCAATCATCCTAACGGAAGAATTGGATATAACGAGTGCAATTCAAAGGCAAGCAGTATTAGAAAAGTTAGCTCAGATGGAGCCGCGTGCGTCAATTGCTGCAGTAAGACAGAAGCTCTATGTCTTGGCAAACATGCTGAAAACCGGCTCTGGTATGTATAACAGCCGAAGTAATATAGACCGGCAATACATGACCTCAAATCCACATTTCAACGTAAGCAATCTAAAGCACGCTTCAAGCTCAGAGGATGCCCTATATAAGCAGCTTGTTAAAACATACGAGGAGCTTGTCGAAACACTCGGTGTGGAAAATCCCCCAGGAGTTATAAAAGAGGTCGTGTTAGGTAAAGTGAACAAAGGTGAGCCCATTGTTCTACCAGTGAAAGGGCTCAACATCCCATTTGCTGATGTCAAACTACAAGACGGTGATACAGTTATAGTTGAGCGTCTTGAACCGCAGATCTTTACGGTTATGGGTTTGGTTAATAAACCAGATAACTTCCCCTATCCGGCTGATGCTAAATATAACCTTATGCAGGCATTAGCTTTTGCTGGCGGGCTGGACAAAGTGGCCGAACCTCACTACGCGACTATCTATCGCCTAAAGGCAGACGGCACTATTGTTGATACTACTTTCCAAATCGTCAAAGGCTCAAAGCTAACAAATTCCTTGAGTACCATAGTAAAGCCCGGGGATATTATTGATGTGGCGCATACGCGCCGGACACGTACCAAAGTCTTTTTGGAACGAATATTCAATGTTCACGTTGGAGCTTACGTACCTATATTTCGCTAAAAATTGACAGATGGTAGGGGAGCAAAGCAAATAAGGTATAGTGACATGATAAAGCAGCGAGAGAATTTCAGATCGGCCGAACAAAAAAGCTCTGATTTAGTAATTCAGCCAGTTGCGCCGATAATACCTGAAAACCTATTCCAAGTCATATGGCGTGGTCGCTGGTTCTTGCTATTTGCCACAATTTTAGCTCTAGCAATAGCTTTCGTGTATCTTTTGAGAGCTACGCCCATTTTTACCAGTACCTCCAGGATATATGTCGAGCAGAGTGGACCTAAGATCATCACCGAGATGGAAGAAGGATTCATGACCCGTTCCAAGAATTATCTCTACACTCAAGCTGAACTGCTCAAATCTACGCCAATTCTAGCAGCAGTACTTGAGATTCCTATAGTAAGCCAAATGAACACATTTGTGGAAGTGGATAACCAAATTGTCTATTTGAAAAAACATTTGGACGCAACCGTAGGTAGGAAAAACGATATTATCAGCGTGTCGTTTGACTCGCCTTTTCCTGCTGAAGCCGCACAGATAGTAAACGCAGTGGTAGACTGCTATGTAACTTATCATGCAACTCACAAACGCAGCACCGCAGCAGAAGTTCTAAGGATAGTCCATAACGAAAAGTCCAAACGCAACAAAGAGCTTTCAGAAAAACTCAAGAACTTGATGGATTTTAGAAGGCAGCATTTAGCGTTGACATTTGAAAACGAGAACGGCCATATCATACTTCAAAGGTTGAGTAGGTTGTCCTCGGTTCTGACAGAGGCCCAGTTGGCGGTGATCGAGGCCAAGTGCACGTATGAGTCTACGAAGGAAATGGTCAAGGACCCGACCAATTTAAGGCAGTTTGTAGATGCACAGCGGGCACAAGGCATATACCGCTCCACAAGAGATGAAATTGAAAGAGATTTGCTTACATCCAAACTTGAGCTATTACAGCGTCGCCGTGCGGACCGTTTGCGCCAGCTTACCTCCAACCATTCTTCAGTTAAGGCGTTAGAAATTGAAATCGCCCAAGTTGAAAAGCAGTTTACCGACTTAGATACTACATTTGCCCAAGCCCAGCTTGCTGTGGCACAACAACAATACCTTGCGGCCCGGGAAAAAGAAGCTCAGATATCCAAACAGCTTGAAGACCAGCGTGAGCAAGCCGAAGATCTCAATGAAAAGCTTGCTCAGTACACCCTGCTGCGGTCTGAGTGGGAACAGACAAAAAAGCTCTGCGACATTCTTGATGACCGGATGAAGGAACTGAATGTCACGGAAGATGTGGGGGCCCTTAACATCAACATTCTCGAAGTTGCTCGGCCCGCAACCACGCCTTCCAAGCCCCAGAAAGCCAGAATCTTGGGTATGGCACTGGTCTTGGGTCTTATGCTCGGAGGGGGTTTATCAATTATCAGTTCCTGGATGGATCAGCAGTTTCGTTCGGTCGAAGAAATTTCGGCTATTATAGGGGTGCCGATTCTGGGTGTGGTTCCATCGATGTCCAGACGCCTGAATCACTCCCTGCGAGGCCAGAGAATCCGCCTGGAGCCTACCTCTCCCGAAGCCGAGGCTTTTCGTACTGTAAGAACGGCTCTATTCTTTGGTGCGTCCAAGGATGAGGCAAAAACTGTATTGGTCACATCGCCTGCCCCAGGGGACGGCAAGTCAACTTTGGTCAGCAACCTGGGGATTGCTATGGCGCAAGCTGGCCAAAAGACTCTTATTATTGATGCTGACTTCAGAAAACCTATGCAGCATAACATCTTCGAAGTTAACCATCACGACAGAGGCCTCAGCAGCGTATTGGCGGGCAAAACAAAACTGCTAGAAGCAATCCAGCCTACGGGGGTAAAAGGACTCGAGCTATTAACAAGTAGCCCGGAGGTGCGGAATGCGGCCGAGCTACTTAATAGTAAGAGTTTTGCCAGACTCCTACAGCATCTGGCAAAGACGTATGATCGCGTGCTTGTAGATTCACCCCCACTGGGGCTTGTAACTGATGCCGAAATCCTCGGGGCTCTGTGCAACATCACCGTCCTGGTACTTAGGGTGGACAAGTCCATGCGGAGAGTGAGCCAACGGGCTAAAGATGGATTGCAGGGTGTCGGTGCACGTATAGTAGGAACGGTGGTCAACGATGTGCCCAGAAAACACGGACGTTACGGTTGTTATGGCGGCCACCAGTACTCCCAGGTTTACTATGGCACTAAGGAACGACGAAAGAACAATAGAAAGACTAAGCTAACAGAACCGGTCGTGGCATCTTGCGACCGGCACAAAGAACTATTGTCAAGGAATAACACAATCCGATGAAAAACCAGATCAGAGCCAATACGCTACTAACTGAAGATGCCGCACAGAAGGAGGTATTCTGGAAGCCCTTTACCGACATACACTGTCACTGTCTGCCTGCTTTCGATGATGGTCCTACTACTTTGAATCAATCCATATCGCTGTGCGAAACGCTCATTGCCGACGGTATTGGAACTGTCGTTGCCACACCTCATTTTCTTGGAGCTTATGACGGTAACGCGAATGCGGCCACTGTGAGAGAGGCTGTTAATTGTTTAAACCAGATCCTGTGGGAAGATGGTATGGGGCTTACGGTGCTGGCTGGGGCTGAGGTCCGCGTTGACGAAAGGATTTGTCAGCTTCTTGAGGATGATATAATCCCGACAATTGGCGACGGCGGCCAGTACATCCTCCTTGAACTGCCACACGAAGTCTTCATTGATATTGATCTGCTTCTAACGGAGCTATCCTCCGGTGGAATTACAGCTCTTATAGGACACCCGGAAAGAAATGTCCCGTTGATGCAGCAGTCTAACATGTTGTTTAAATGGGTAGAAAACGGTGCATTACTCCAAATAACTGCTGCGAGTCTCATAGGAGATTATGGACCTGAGGCAAAGAGGAGCGCATGGTATCTGGTTGCTAATAATTTGGTTAGTGTCGTAGCCACCGATGCTCACAACGCGCATCATGCCTGTCCACGAATGAGCGCTGCCTTTACGCTTGTCGCGAAGCAGTTTGGCGAAGAACTGGCTAGACTACTCTGCATAGAAAACCCGTCGAGGATCGTTGCTGGCTTAGATATCAAGCCAACCCTTGAGAACCATAATGAGGTGGTTAACAGATGAACGTAAGAAAGCCTTACACCCTCATGGACTTATCCGCAGAGCGGTTTGACCAGGCAATCCAGTGGCTGTTAGTCACCCTTTTTGCTTTTATGCCCCTTGCCTTCGGTGTAGTCGAGCCCTGGAGTGAAGAACTTGTGTTGGCCCTGGCTGTTGCTATATCGATGGTCTTTCTTTTTAAGCTCGTTCTTGTCAAGGACTCGCGGTTTATTTGGTCGTGGGTATATGTACCAGTGGTGCTGTTTATCCTTATTGTGGTGTTTCAGCTTATACCATTGCCAGCCCATGTGGTCGGTGTTATCTCACCAAACACAACGGTGCTGAAGCAGGAGCTTTTAGGTGATCTGCCTGACGCCCAGACGGTCCATTCGGCGATAACGCTCTCTTTCTATCCATATGCTACGAAGCACGGCCTTCGGTTAGTACTCGCAATAGTGACTGTATTTATAGTTGTGCTTAACGTCTATCGACGCCCCGACCAGATTAAGCGACTTCTTGGGGCCGTGGCCATCATTGGTGGCGGGATTGCTCTATTGGCGCTTATCCAAGACTTTTTCGGCAACGGCAAGATATACTGGTTCGTACCGATCCCCAGAGGCGATGCATACAGTGGTCCTTTTGTCAATCATAGCCATTATGGCCAGTTCATGAATCTGTCCATTGGAGCAGCGTTAGGCCTCATTTTGGTTAAGCTCCACGAAGCTTTCTTGGATAAGAAAGTCACACCATTGACAGTTGGAGAGTGGCTCACTTGCACGGATGCTAAACTCATATGGGCGCTGGTGATAGTGATTATTATCGGGGCAACGACTGTCTTTATGTCCCTGACCCGAGGTGGTATGGTCAGCATGCTGTTTGCAGGTGCTGTTACAACGTTGCTTTTAAGCTGGCGACAGTCGCTCAAGGGACGCGGTTGGATTATGGCCTTGATGGCTCTGGGGGCCTTTATCTGTGTTCTGTACATAGGTTTTGATGCGGTCTATGATAGATTTGCTACCCTCAGAGACATCCAAACGGCTGAGGCCGGCCGATGGCAAATAGCCAAGGACATCACTGTTGTCTGGACTAAGTTCCCCTTGTTGGGTACCGGCCTGGGCACCCACGAGGTGGTCTATCCGATGTTTGATCGGTCTACAATCGCTGCTCTTTCAGTACACGCCGACAATGAATACGCCCAGGCAATTGAGGAAATCGGCCTCGCAGGTCTGCTAACCCTATTTGCATTTGCAGCCCTTGTTTGGAAAGGATTCGTCCGGAATATCACGGCTAAGTCAATCCCCATTCGTTCAGCAACTTACGGGCTTGGATTTGGTCTTGTGGCGATCATGATTCATAGTCTGAGTGACTTTGGCCAACACCTGCCAGCCAACGCGACACTTACTGCTGTATTCTGTGCACTGTTGCTGGCTTTGACAAGGATAGAAAAAAGCGGAGACTCTCCTTCTGAAGTCGCTACGATATCACCAGTAAGGATCCCTTTGTACATTGCAGTCTTATTGGGGCTATTTCTAATGTGGGGCTGGAGCTTACGCGACGCTGACAATGCCCGCCGTGCCGAGGCGCACTGGAAGAAAACTCTTGTCGCCGAGCAAAGTCTCATGGCCAAAGACTGGCAAGGCAGCGACGCAAAGTACATCAATCTGATCTCTAATGCTGCCTCCGCAGCCGACTTGCAGCCTAACAATGTACACTATCGCTACTGGCTAAACGTCTATCGCTGGCGTTCGATCAGCCAAATGACCGATCCCAACACTGGTGAGATTTTAATTTTACCACAGACACTGAAATTTGCACAGCGAATTGTGGACGAACTCCACCAGGCACGAATGTTATGCCCGACATTTGGGCCACTTTATTTTGTTGCAGGTCAGATTGAAAAGTGGGTGCTGGACGAACAACGGGGCGCCGAGCATATTAAAGTCGGCCACTATCTCGCTCCTTGTGAACCTACTGCTTGCTTATTAGTGGGCATACTCGCGGCGGAAGACAGCAAGCCAGAAGCCGCCTTTAAACAATTGAGTAGAGCAGTTGAGTTGGAAGGCAGGCTTTATAGTGAAGTTGCGATCGTTTGTGTCAACCGTCTTAACCGGCCTGATCTGGCAGTGACTTTAGCAGGTGACAACACTTACAGGCTTAGCCAACTCGCAAGTATCCTGGCTGAATCTGAGGAGCACAAACCTCTCGCAGGCCAGGCTCGTGCGCAGATTGTTGAACTACTTAAGAGCAAGTGCAGCCAACCGGAAGCCCCCGCTTGGGCCTTTGCTTCCCTATCCAGGATCTATGTGAGGGGAGACGACAAAGAGGCGGCGATCGAAAACTACCGCCGCGCTCTTGCCTTAGATTACGGCCAGGTTGACTGGCGGTTTGGTCTTGCCAAGTTGCTTGCAGACGTCGGGGCTATCCCCGAGGCGATCCATGAAGCGAGGATCTGCCTGCGGCTTCGGCCGCAGTTTGCGGCGGCCAAGAGGCTAATCGAAGACCTCTCAGTTCATCCAAGGGCTTTCGAGGAACAAAGCAAATCGCCATAATGCGGTTAGGGCTTGGGTTTTAGGACTTAGGTATTGCATCTTAGATATAAGAAATCCAATTGCTAACGGTTAGCGGCTAATACATGATCGCTAACCCATGAAAACCGTAAATGTACGCCGACAGGGACGGAGTCTGTTCGTATAGCTGGGTGGGCTAAGGTGTCAGGTTTTGGGACTTAGCTAATTTATGGTTGTTTTTTTATGAAAACCTATCTCTTCGTCTATTCCGGCTCCTTGCTGCTTGCGATGGTGCTGACACCACTGGCAAACTGGCTTGGCAGACGCTTCAACATAGTTGATGTGCCAGGGCTGCGGAAGGTGCATTCGAAGCCGATCCCCCGTATCGGCGGCTTGGCGGTCTATGCCAGCGTGATGTGCCTGGCTGTACCAGTATTTTTCTTGCCGAACAGAATAGGTGATACATTTCGTGAAACTCAGCCCAAGGTAGTCACTTTGCTTCTGGCTGCAACAGTTATTTTTCTTGTCGGCTTGATAGATGATGTAAAACAGCTTCGGGCCCGCACGAAACTTTTAGCGCAGCTTGTCGCAGCCATACTGGTTTGCTCTGTGGGTATTCAAATAAAGTCAATTGTCATATCAGACTTGCTTACGGTCCACTTCGGCTGGCTTTGCTGGCCTTTGACGATCCTTTGGATTGTGGGCATCACCAACGCGGTTAACCTAAGTGACGGCCTCGATGGTTTAGCAGCAGGTATATCGGCAATAGCCTGTGGAGTCATCGCTGTATTTGCTATAACGAGCGGTCAAGTCGTTATGGCCGTCTTGATGCTGGCTCTGCTGGGCGCATTGGCTGGCTTTTTGTGCTTTAACTTTAGCCCTGCAAAAATATTCCTGGGTGATGGTGGTAGCCAGTTTCTGGGTTTTACAATCGGTGCATCGAGTGTCATGTGCTCGATGAAGTCGCCCACTCTTGTGGCTCTGGCATTGCCGGTTTTGGCTTTGGGTGTACCGATCTTCGACACGCTATTTAGTATCTTGAGACGGTTCCTGCAACGTCGCGGCATTATGTCGCCGGACAGAAGTCATTTTCACCATAAGCTTACGGATCTAGGGCTTAAGCAGCATCATGTGGCGATTTTCGCTTATTTGGTAACGTTAGTCACATCCGGGTTTGGATTGTTCATGTTGCTTACCCGAAGCATGTCTTCCGTACTAGTGTTTCTAAGTTGTTTGTCGCTGCTCTTACTGGTTTTCCGTTTGGTTGGATCTGTGGAGTTGCGTAAAACCATGGACGGCATCCGGAAGCGTGCTGAGCTCGCCCACAAATGCTACTTGGAACGCAAGAGATTTGAAGAAGCTCAACTTCACTTTCAAAACGTTCAAACCTTTGACGATTGGTGGGATTGCATGTGTATGGCTGCCAAGGTCTTGGACCTTGCACGGCTGTCTCTGGAGGTGGCCAATCAAGACAAGAAAAAATACTGGCACTGGCAGAACGGCCATGAGGATGCCGAGATGACACTTGGCAACCTCCTACAAATGAAAGTTCCGCTCAAAGATCGCCGGCAGGGCCAAACGCATAACATCGAGATCGACATTTTGACCAATGGTTCCTTGGAATCTGCTGGCCGAAGGGGAACTCTGTTCGCTAGGCTGGTCGATGAGAACAGCCTGGAAAAACTCAACAGCCGCGGGCAAACGGACAATTCAGCGGTAATACAGATGGACGGACTGAATTTTTACCCCAGAGTGGTAAAGCTGGAGATGGATTACGATCTAAGAACAACAAATTCTTAGCAGCTAATCTTGATCGCTGGGGTCCCCATGTGAATGCATGATGACTCGACTATCTCACTGTCGGGTATTGCTGGGCGGAGCGCGGAGCCAAGAAACGGCACCTTTGTGACATTGTGCGAAGGCGTTTCTTCAAATGAGAGCGCCGTAGGTCAGTTTGGCGTTGCCTGGCTGTCGTTGAAGGTCATCGACTGTAAAGGCCAACATGCATGCTTCGATATGGCAGTCGCCGGGCTCCAAACCCAACAGTGGAGATATGATTTACATGATTATTCAGATTAACGTAACGGAGAAGGGCGCAACCCCCATGATGCGTCTCGTAGCGAGCCGCAGGCTTAGAAATGCGAGGGTATGATCTATGAAACATTTGTCGTCAATTCTGCTTGTCCTCTTATGCCTGTCAAAGTGCGCCAAGATAATTTCCTTGGAGGCGGATGTCCCCCAGGACGAGCCTTCTGCGATTATCGTCGACCAAACGGTCGCAAGTGATGGGAACCGGCGTTTCAGTAGCATTCAGCAGGCTGTAGATCAGGCCAATACAGGCGATACAATTCTCGTGAAGGAAGGCACGTATCACGAGACAGTGACCGTCCGCACGGAGGGTATTACGATAGCAGCGTTTGATTCCTCTCACCCGCCGGTCATTGATGGGGCCGACCAAACATTTGGCCGACCTTCTTGGGAACACGTCCAAGGCAAAGTATACAGAACCCCCTATACATGGTATAAGCCGCAGTTGACACCGAAGGAGTTCAACCAGTACGGCGGAGGTGAGTCTGCGGATCGCATCGCGATGCAAGTCTACGAAGATGATGTCCTACTGAGGGGATATGTAGGAGGTTTCGTTGACTATGGAATCAGCGGATATGGCGCTCCATATGGCGATGTCAACCAACTCGATCCCATGAGCCCCATGTTCTATCCCAGCCCGAGGTACAAGCGCGAGATACGTATTCCCGGGCGGTTCATGTACGATGAACAAGAAGCTAAGCTGTATATATGGAGTGCTGCCGAAGACAATCCGAGCGATCATGTCTACTCTATACCTGTCCTGGAGAATTTGGTGGTCTTGAATGCGAGTGCCGTCACCCTGCGCCATCTCGTGCTCGCAAACTCAGCCGGCTACGCTGTGATCGTGGAGGATCTTGCACACGACGCCCAGATTGAGGACTGCTATTTCATCAACGACATGTATCCGATCTACGGGAAACGTGCCGACAATTTGAATATCGCGCGGAACTTCTTTCAGCAAAAAGGGATGTGGGAACGCTACTGGTACTACGACTGTAAGGAAACCGTCCTGTGGGCTCATGCCATTGCACTGGAACACTATCCGGACCTCAACATGAGGCACACCGAGATCCAAAGCAATGTCATCCATGGCTACTACGCCGCCATACTTGCTAATGGCCGTGTGACCATTCATGACAATATCCTGTCCCACTGTATGTCTACGCATATCAATATAGACAGCGATTGCCCCAAGATTCAAATATACCGTAACGTCTGTCACCACGTTGACGACAGCTCCATTGGAGTATCCGGTTCCCTGGGTGGACCCGTATGGGTCTTCCGAAATCTGTTCTACCATTGTGGTAGTCTGAATAAGGCGGGCACGGACTGGCTGGACCTGTACACGACAGGTGGGATGTGCTATTTCTATCACAACACGTTAGCGCTAAGTGATCTGATATCGCATCATCCATACGCCTTCCCGGTATTTGGGAGCCACGTTTACAGGAATAATATATTCCACCTCGAGTATCTTGAGGGGGGGGCCGAGTTGTACTGGCGGTACGCCGATAAAGATCCTTCGTTGGGTTGGGATTTCCTTCCCTTCAAGAACGGTCCGGATGCTGATTACAACATGTATTGGATAGGCCCCAATGGGCCTACCAGGTATATCGCATACTTCAGCTACACTGGAGACGTAGCAGAGGGATATCTGTATGACGATTATCAGAAAATGCAGCAAGAAACAGGACTGGATCACCACGGGCTGCAGGCGGACCCCATATTCCGGGCGAAACAGCAACTCGACGGCGAAGAGCTGGACGCGCCGCCGTATGACACGCTTTCGGTTATGGACTATCAAGACGTTATAGAGGGGGGCTTGCCCCGCCTGCTGGAAGCTCAGTTTCAGCGTTTTTTTGGATTGTTTGCCGTGGAGGAAGGGAGCCTGGCGGTGGATAGAGGTACACAGTTGCCTCTCGATTGGGCCGATGTTGTTCAGGTACGCGACGGTAGACCCGATATCGGTGCGTGGGAAAGTGATTCAACGAACATATCGACGTATCCCCAAGACGCGTGGAGTGCGGAAGAAAATCCAAACGTCGGTAAAAGTGGAAGATCAGGGTATCGGTAGTCAATAAAGAACGTTTTCGGGCTGTTCTGATACTGATGTCTGCCGCTGTGCTTGTTACTTCATAAGTGGCATTGTCGATTTATTGTTATCTTTGGATTCTTTATGAGATCGCTCACAGGTGATTTTATAGCAACGTTTGTGTCCAGGTTCGTCGTGCTTATCACTGGACTTGGCCTGGAAGCCTGTCTGGCATGGTTTCTTAAGCCTGCGGGGAGAGGCTCCTATGCGGTCTATGTGACATTTAGTATGCTTCTGCAGATCTTCTTTTTAACAGGTTGGAATGTTGCGAGTATTTATTTCGTGGCCTCCAAACGATTGACGTTGTCGCAAGGGGTAACTCAGACATTCGTCTATGGAATGGTTAGTTCCTCACTGGCAGTTGTTACCGGCATGCTGCTTATGAGCCTGCCATTGGCCTTTTTCGATGCCGCGGATAGAGCCTCGTTTCACTTAGCTCTGTTGTTGATACCTTCAACCTTTTTTGCGATCGTGTTTCTGCAATTGTTGACAGCCGTGCATGAATTCCGCTGGTTCGCAATCATATCAATATTAAACGGCTTGTCGTTTCTACTGCTTGCACTGGTGTTTGTTGGTCTCTTGTCGTTGGATGTGCACGGGGCACTGCTGGCCTGCATCCTGAGACACTGGTTGGTTATTATAGCGGCTATGCTATTTTTTCGCCGGAAGTACAATATCAAGCTTGTGATGCCTTCCCTCAGGAGTATGGGAAAGGTCTTCTACTACGGACTTCGCTATCATGTGGGGCAAATTGCCAACAACGTCAACGCTCAGGTGGGAATCATGATACTGGCGATGTTTGCCACAAGAGTGGAGGTCGCTTTTATGGCCGTGGCTGCTCAGCTTATGACCACGGGTGTAATGATTATTCCCGACACGATAATGACGGTCTTGTTGCCAAAGGTCTCAGAGGACAAGATGGGACGTCCGCGGTTGATCGCACGCTGCGCCCGTTTGACGGGTCTTGCTTGCGCGGTCCTGGTTCTAATAGTTACTGTATTTGCAACGCCTGTTGTAAAGCTGCTGTTCTCGTCCTCTTTCCTGCCGGTTGTGCCGCTTATTAGAATCCTGGCCGTCGGAACACTTGTTCGATGTACCTGTAAGGTATTCACATCTTATCTTCAGGGAACGAACCGTCCCGGGATCGAGTCTTTCGCGGTAGCGATCGGAGTCACTGTGAATTTTCTCGTGCTTTGGCTTCTGATGCCTGTCGTTGGTCTGCCTGCGGCAGCCATCGCCATGACGTTAAGTTATCTAACAAGTTCGGCTATTATAACACTTGGCTTCCTCAAGTTTAGCAGTCTTAATCTTCGGGAAACTTTTTGGCTTGCTCGTTCTGATTTGATGGTTGTATACCAGGCGATCATACAGTTCTTCCTGCGACGTAGCTGGAGAAACACCTTGCCGCGTCAATTTACTGACAGAGAAGACTTCCGCGGTGGTTTTGTAGACAGCCATTGAGCATTTTTATCGGGAACAATTAAACGACATCGCGGCCTGATATTTTGGCCGCAGTGCTTGGTTCGATATGCCTCAACGACTCCTCAATAACAAGGATTTATTTGCTACTGTCGTTCTGCTTCTTATGTCGGCGTCGTTATTCGCTGACATGGCGCTTCCAGGCGCAAGGCAGACGAATGAGATTAGTACTAGCAACAGGATGCTTTGCCATGCCATACAGATAGCCATTTTGGGGGCGATGTCTGTTTTCGTGTGCTGCAATTACACACTGCCGCAAATACCCGCGGTCATGTTCTGGGAATTGAGCCTGTTCGCCTTCTTGTGTCTTTCGGCGTGTCATGCTGCGTTTATTTCAAGCCGTGAACAGTTGATAACCTTTACCAAATTCACCTATTGGCCCATCGGATATTTCTTCTTTCGAATACTTGCGGACGACGTAAGGGGATACACGAAGAGATTATCCTGTTTGCTTTTTTCCCTGTCTGTTTTTGCCGTATGGTACTATGTTTCGCAGGCCGAATTAAGAGCTGAGGTTGCCGAAAGAGCCGGCAGCGCCAGTTCGAACGTCGGGTGGATGCTCCTGTCCATCTTCGCGGTGTCGCTTTGTCTGGCCGCGGCTGGGAACAGAAAGGGGTATATCGTAGGTGCTGTTGCCCTGCTCTTCGTTCCTTTGTCGTTGAAGAGAGGAGCAATTCTCGCTGAAGCTGCCCTTTGTGTATCGCTGTTGTTGGCAGGCTATCGCTTGGGACTGTTGCGGGAGTTTATTCGGAAGAATGCACACTGGATAGTGGGCATAGTCGTTGTTTGGTCTTTCATCTGTATAAGTCAACTGCAATGGGTCATCAAACGGTTTTCCAGCTTGGTAGAAGATGGAGGATCGGGTCGTTCGCAATTCTACCCCTTGCTGTTTGACCGTTGGAGGGAAGCAGACCCATTCCATTGTCTATTTGGCTTTGGATTCTGGAGCGCTCCGGAGTATATCGGGAGGGTATGGCTCGAAGGTGTATATGCACACAGTGATGTACTGGAACTGCTGCATGACTACGGCGCTGTAGGAGTCCTGTCCTACTTGATGATCCTGGTGGGATTCTTTGTTCTATTTCGATATACATGGAGGCTCCGAGATGTAGGAATCATCATTGCTGCCTCCGTATCCAGCCTCTTCTTGGCCACGGGTATGATCTCTGGGAATGTCATGTTTCGGGAAACCGTTTACCTCATGATACCATTTGGATACATGGTAGGCAGGCTGGAGAAGGACAATGCGGCATGGAGTGCCGTGAACCACGAACCATTCCCAGTCAGACCAGGGGTCTTTCAGTATCCTGCCTTATGATGGCATCGGGACTCAGTTCGTGACGCATTGATGCTCGACGCGATGCTTGGTGGCCTGCTTCACACAGTAAACAAAGACCTATGGAGGTTTCCAGGTTTCGGATCTGAAAGATCGTGTCGCAACCGCAGGGCGTGCGGTCATGTCGTCCTGGCCAAGTGGATGAGGATAGGGCTTCAATACCGCGGCTATCGAAGACAGCGGTGATGTAGTCGTTGCTAACAAGTATCCAGATATAGAAAGTACATTACAGGAGAAGAATAAATGGATTCTCCCACTTACGAGTTGGTCCAACGGATAGAGCATCACGACACTGTACCCAAAAGGTTGTGCCGGTTTATCCTGAAGTACAGCAACCTGTTGGAGGTTAGGAAAGCCATCTGGATGGCGGGGGATCCCTATGCGGGTGTCCCTTTGGTTTCATCCTATGACTCTGCATACCCCTACACCATTGGGATTGTGAAGGAGTTCTGCCATATGCACTTAGCCTATGTTGCTGCCTGTCGAGACCTGGGTGTTTCCTACAAGGTGGTTGACATATCGGGTCCGGACTGGCTGGAGGAGGTAGAGCAATCGGGCTGTGATGCTTTCTTGGCGCGCCCGTCCGGGATGGCATCCATTTGGAAACAAATGTATGATGAGCGACTCCGCGTGATAGCCTTGGACCTGGGAAAGACAGTATTCCCAAGTTACGACAGTCTTTGGTTCTATGAGAGCAAGAGACGGATGCACTACTGGCTGAAAGCCCATGGCGTCCCACATCCGAAGACGTGGATATTCTACGATCTTAAGCAAGCTCTCGATTTTGTCGAAGGGGCCGTTCTGCCAATCGTCTACAAAAGCGACTTCGGCTCCGGGGCATCCGGAGTCAGGATATTCAGGGATAGGACCGCTTTGCGAAGACACGTAAAACAGTGTTTCAAGAAGGGGTACAGAGCGTACACACGATGTGTTAATGATAAGGAGTGGGGCAACGTTTATCTACAGGAATACCTGCAGGATATAGATGAATGGCGTATGATCAGACTGGGTGATTCCTATTTTGGCTATGAAAAGCTAAAGGAGGGGGATTTTCATAGTGGATCGCATGTGTGGCGCTACGGAAGTCCCTCGGCACAACTATTGGATTTTGCTCGATATATTACGAATCAAGGCCCGTTTACAAGCATGGCTGTGGATGTTTTCGTCACTTCAGATGGGCGTCTTTTGGTGAATGAATTACAAGCGCTATTTGGTGTGGATGATCCTTCGGAGCCGCAGTGTGTCATCGATGGAAAAGCCGGTCGCATGAGATGGGACAACGTAACGAGTTCCTGGCAGTTTCAGGAAGGTTCGTTCTGTGACAACAGTTGCTGTAACCTGCGTGTGAAGATCCTTCTACAGCAGTTGGACCAGGCAGCGAAGCTGGTCGTGAACGAGGTGCCTTGCTGAGGCTTTGGAGAAACTCGAATCGGCTATTCTGATAAAAATGATGGCTGAATTGACGGCCGGGAACCTTGAGGTTCGACTGCATGTTGTGGTGTTATGGAGATCGAAGCATGTAGGAGCAATATCTATAAAACCATATGGGAAATGTTAGATGATTTTGAAATTTTTCAACTCACTATGCATAAACGGTCCGCTTGGAACTGTTTGGCGCATTTGTACGGCTGTACAAAACCACTTCGAAAGGGTGGCTACCTGCAAGGGTCTGTGTCTATCAATCCAGAGTGTTCTCTCTGGCATTCAGATATCTCTTGATAGCAGATTTGACAAGATACATGGCACTGACACTTCGGGTGTAATTCCCCTTAAAGACCTTGAGATAAAGAGCGACAATATCAAGGAGGGTATCTGGTATGAACCTATGTCAGTAAAAGTATTCAGGCAAATCATGGATAACCTAACTGTGGATGTTGATAAATATGAGTTCATAGACTTCGGATCTGGAAAAGGAAGAGTTTTGTTGCTTGCTTCGGAATATGGATTCCGGAAAATAATTGGTGTTGAATTTGCTTCTGAACTGCATAAGATCGGCACTAAGAACGTGACGATCCTAGAGCGTGATGCCCGCAAGCCAAGCAGGATCGAGACTGTCTGTATGGATGCGACAGAATTTGTTATTCCAGATGTACCGGTAGTTCTCTTCTTCTACAGCCCCTTCAAAGGCCAGGTCATGGAACGGGTTCTTAGAAACGTATTGACGTCCTTTGCCACGCACCCCAGAGAGATTGTGCTCGTTTTCTATGGTAACAATTCTGTGAGCATTGACCTTCTCAAGGCGACAAAATGGCCATGCAGAGAACTTGCACTCCATGCCGACTGGTCGCGATTCACCAATTACCAATGCTTCGTACTCTCCAGTCCACGCGAGTGTGAGGGGCGCCCGCCTCTACACGCTCCGGTGAGATAATCGGCGGTCGCCGAGAAACCGTGGTGCCCTGAGTGGGAGTTGCCGGTGTTGCAGTGACTATTCAGGATGCCTATGTATGGAAGCAATGCTAAGATCCGAAGCTAACGGGTAGGAATAAGCAATATGCAGACCTATGAACAAACCCGGCTCGAGCAGCCCTATCATTGCGAGGCTGCTATGACTGGTAGATACGATGAATACGTGATTGTGCATGTTGGCAAGACCAAGGCTGGATTTGCTAAGCGTTTCTTCATGTTTGTGGACGTGCTTAGCAAGCGGCGTCCGACTTATGTGAAGAATCCAGCGTCTGCACTTTGGCACCTCATGGTGCTCCGCATCAGAGGGCGAAACGCCTGTGTTATTGTTTATTACGATGTTCTGGCTCCATTTATCGCAGTCGTGAGGTTCCTGTTTCCTAGCCTGACCTTGGTCTACATGGTGCGTGGTGACCAAGTGTCGTGGGCGAGATTTCAGGGGCGTATAGTGAGGGCCAGGGTGGCTCAGATTCTTCAGAAGTGGATGTTTAAGCTTGGCTGTGTGTTTGTGTTTGCATCAGAAGACCTCCGTGCCGCCTTTACCGAAAGACTTGGGCCTCTTCGCCGGGCTGACGTCCTTCCGAATACCGTAGGGTATCCATTGCCGCCCAGCAGACCCTTCGATGGACGAGTCGCTGTTGTTGGTGATTTCGGAACAGTGAAGAATATTGAGTTCGTGCTGAACAGCCTACGCAAAGGCCAGTACCATGTTGACTTGTTCGGCAATACGAGCATGCCTGAGCAGCGGAAGCAACCTTGGTTACAGAGCCACGGAGTTGTGGCTGATCTGCCGTCGCATCTAAAGCGTTGTTCTCTGGTCGTGTTGTCGAGCGTTAGCGAGGGCTTCCCGAATGTGGTAGTGGAAGCGCTTGAAGCCGGCTGTTGTGTTGTCGCACCAAACGGGTCTCCGTTCAAGGAACTTCCGCTAAGCCCCGTATGGCGATATCGAATGGAACCGTGCAATGGGCACGCAAGCTCTAACCATAACGAGGAACTCACCCACGTTCTGCGTCGGCTCCTGGCGGAACAGCCTGATTTTCGAACTGACAACCGTGAACTCTACGACCTCATAGAATCTGATTGGGAAAACAGAATCTGGGAAATTTTCGAATGAAGGTTCTGCAAATAGGTGCCAAGAACTACCCGCCGGCCCATGGAGGAACCGAGAGGCTGGTGGCTGATCTTACGGAAGGACTGGTGGACACAGAGAGTCATATCTTTGTGGAGTGGGAGCATGATTGTATTTTTCCGAGAGTTCAACAACTACCCGGCAATACCCTGATGCAGTGGATCGCGGTAAGAAAATATGTTAAGAACAACGGTATTGACCTCGTACATTTACATAAGACAAACTACGTACCGTTAGGTTTGATGCTGAAGCTAAGCGGGCTCAGATGCATCCTTACGATTCACGGCTGCGGCTGGCGCCGCGGGGAGAAACGGTGGGGTCCAGGCGTTAAAGTGAGCGCAGCTATTCTGGATTTCCTTGCAAGTCTGTTTTTAGATCGCGTTGTGCTGGTAGGGGAGCACGACTGGCTGAGTTTTACGCGATTCCTACCATCCTGGAGGTTAAGACTGATACGCAATGGGGTGTCTGTAGATCCAAGGTCATCGAATGGCCATCGCAGAGGTTGGGTGTATTTGGGTAGGGTATCCCCGGAAAAGAATGTCCTCAAGCTCATCGAAGCCGCGGATGTCTTGCCTGAGAAGCTTGCTATTTACGGCCCGATCTCTCCGCCCAACGTTCGGTTTGAAGAAGCCTTTCTCAAGAAATTGGAGGGTTCAAATGCCGAATGGAAGGGGCCATTACCAAGCGACCAGGTGAGGACGACGCTTTCACGATATGAAGTTTTTGTGAATCCATCGTTAACCGAGGGATTGCCTTTCACTGTCCTGGAAGCGGCTGCGGAAGGTTTGCATCTGGTTCTCTCAGATATTCGTCCCCACCGCCTGTTGGGATTTCCCTCTTGTGACTATGTTGATCCTGAGAACCTTGATCTAATGCCTTTCCTCCGAGAAACGAATGGAAACGGAGAAACCAACAGGGCGCACGTATGCAAAGAGTACAATGTTGATATAATGCGTCGCTCGTATCTATCGCTGTACAACGAGATTGTGGGATTATCTGCCCAATCTTGACAGCTCTTGGTATATGGGAACGATTCAGTTACACAATTCATACATATCTGGAGGTAACTAACGATGCTTAGAGGTGGAGTTGTTGGTTTTGGCCGGATGGGCTTGACCCATTTCTCGATATTAAATACTCATCCGAGTGTTGATTTGGTTGCAGTGTGCGATTCCTCGGGCTTTGTCCTCAAGACCGCAGCCCAGCACATGGGAGTCAAAGCATTTAAGAGCTTTGACAAGATGCTTGGGACAATGGGCCTCGATTTCGTCATAGTGGCCACACCGACGGCGATACACGCCGATGTAGCCGAGTGCGCGATTACCAACAATGCTCATGTCTTCGTTGAAAAGCCCCTGACACTCGATCCCGAGCAAAGCAGGCATCTTCTTGAGCTTGTGCGAGGGAAGAACCTTGTGCATCAAGTGGGGTATACCATGCGGTTTCACGATATTTTTATGAAAGTCAAATCGCTTCTTGATTCCGGTGCGATTGGCCAGATCGTGGCTTTCACGGTGGAGATGAACGGGCCCGTAGTCCTTCATGATGCCCGAAGGGGCTGGCGATCCAAGAAAACAGAAGGTGGGGGTTGCCTCTATGATTTCGCCTCACACGGTGTCGACTTGGTCAACTATTTTGTCGGGTCACCGGATGAAGTGATCGGAACCGTTCTCAATCATATCTATTCTGATGGCGTTGAAGATGCGATTAGTTCGACCTTCGTCTATAGGAACGGTGCCAGAGGCAACCTGTTGGCGAATTGGAGCGATCCTTCCTACCGCAAGCCGTCGTGCCGTTTTGAAGCGTTGGGAAGAAGGGGCAAGATCATTGCCGATTTCTACACGTACAAGGTTTTCTTTCAAGAGGACCCGGAGGTCGCTGGATATACCGAGGGGTGGAATGAAGGATACTTGGCGGACATTGCTGAGCCTGTCCGTTTCTACGTTCGCGGGTTTCAATTCACGCGACAGCTTGACTACTTTATTGACTGTATTCTGGAGCAAAGGGCCTGTGAAACATGTTCGTTTGAAGATGGTCTTTGCACGGACATAATCATGCATCGCATCCGAACCGATGGCGATATAAGGAGATCTCATGATGGACAGAATTATATTAGGCGACAACCAGTTCTTCGGCATTAATCATATGTCAGAGGAGAAGGGTCGGTCTCTGGCAATCCGTTTCAAGGACACAGAGGCGATTATCCGTGTGATAGACACCGCATATGCGTGCGGAGTGCGTGCTTTTATGTTAAATACACACGATCGAGTCGAGAAGATATGCGATCACTTTCGTGCCAGCCCCGGCAAGTACGCTGATCTCCGCTTATACCCTTCCATGCCCTATGCGCATAAATATGCAAACGCTGTGCATGAGAAAGGACTGGTGGGGACCCTTAATGCATTCGTTTTCTCTGGTCGAAGTGTCAGACAGGTTGCCAACACAGTCATTCGCGGTGGAATGAGTGTAATTAACAAGGATATGATTGAAGTGATGAAACTGCTTGTGGACGCCGAGATGAGGATGTTTAGGGGCTTAAATGTCCCAGCTATTTTCTTGCAGAACATCGTGACAGATCTATTGCTTGGATTCGGCGCGAGAGAAGCGTTTATCGAGTTTACCAAACACGTCAAGAAGATCTACGGGGCTGACCCTGCATTCAATACAATGAATATGCCAGCTCTTGTTGATTTCCTGCTGGCGTCTGGAATCGAGAATCCAATCGTCTGCTCATCCATCAACAAGACGGGTTTCCTTATGACCCCAAGTCAGCACGAATACGAGAGAGCTCTGGCTCAGAAACCTTTCAGACCTATGGCGATGTCGATATTGGCATCAGGAGCCATCTCTCCGGGAGAAGCGGTCGAATACGTCTGTCACCTTCCCAACGTTGAATCGATTGTTTTTGGCGCTTCATCAAAGGAGCATATTGTCCAAACGGTCGAGATGATTTGTTCACACTGGAACATCGAAGCGGGTGTACCCGAGCTTGCGGAGGCATCATGAAGCTGAGATCGACCGACATTCTCATAGAGGAAATATGATGAGTACAAAAATACATTCCATTATGAAGAAATCAGGCCCAACGAAGAATAGAACAACTCAGATTTTCCTTTTGGTGGGATTACTTGTGGTAGGCAGTCTTTGCATCTTTGCCTACCTGAGGAAAGAAAAGGGTTTGCCTTTCGTCTCAAGACCACAGATCTACTCGATTGGATTGTACTCTGGCCCTTCGATCTTCAAGTTGTCCCCTTGCGCAGATGTTGCTAATCCAGTTATGACGGCTGAAAAGATCAAGGATGTGTCAGCCGATTTTGTTGCAGATCCCTTCGTGATTGAGCACGACGGCACATGGTTCATGTTTTTTGAACTATTGAACAGACAAAACTACGAAGGAGACATCGGCCTTGCCACAAGCAAAGAGGGTTTGAAATGGGAATATGTCGGGATTGTTCTTGATGAGCCCTTCCACCTGTCATACCCAAATGTTTTCGACTGGCATGACGAGTTCTATATGATTCCGGAGTCCAACAGAGCAGGTTCCATTCGATTGTATAAGGCAGAATCATTCCCGTCAAAATGGTCCTTTCAGCATTCCCTTGTCAATGGCAGGTACGTGGACCCTACTATTTTTTATTTTGCGGGCCACTGGTGGATGTTCGCCGCAGAAACCTCCTCATGCACGCTTCACCTCTTCCACTCGGATGAACTGGTGGGACCTTGGGTAGAGCACGTCAAGAGCCCTTTGATCGAGAATGACGCCAATATCGCACGATGTGCAGGTAGAATCCTGGTGCACGAAGGCAGTCTCCTGCGTTTCGCGCAAGACTGTGATCCTGTCTACGGCAAAAGCGTCCGAGTGTTCGAAATTACCGAGCTTTCTACTGAAAGCTACCAGGAGAAAGAGATAAACGACAATCTGCTGGTATGTGGAAGGGGCTCTGGATGGAATGCAGACGGCATGCACCATGTTTCCTTCATGAAGAGCGATAATATGTGGCTCGCTTGCGTAGACGGATGGAGATGGCAGCTTCGGTTCGGATGGGAGTACTGAAGTGAAAGCCAACAGAGACTCAAAGGGGCCCAAGGACAAGCCTCTTGTACAGGCCATGAATAGGTTGTTGCAGAAGCAGCAGAAATGCAGGAGATTGGGCTGTTCGGACAGAAGCTGTAATCTTCGATAGGCCGAATATATCAACGATGGCGACCCACAGATTCACGGAGGAAGTAAAAATGCAAATCACAGACAATCACACAGAGCTGCGTTCAAGTATTTCGGTAGCTCTGAAGGAGAAATGTCGGGCGAACGAGGACCATTCCATCGGAGTCATTGCCCGGCAGGAACGGCCTCGGGCAATCGGGTCACTCATAGTAACAAGCAACGTTCTCGATCTCATCGGCAACACACCTCTAATGCATTTGAAGGGCGAACGAGTCTTTGCTAAGGCCGAATTCCTCAATCCTGGCGGTAGCATCAAGGACCGCGTAGCCTTTGCCATGCTGGATGTCGCTCGGCGCGAGGGTAAACTGAATGAGCGGTCCATCGTGTGTGAGCCGAGCAGTGGTAACACGGGCATCGGCCTTGCCTTGGTCGGCAGGATCATGGGTTACCGCGTACGCATTGTCATGCCCGAAAGAATGAGCGAGGAGCGAAAGAAATTGATCAGAGCTCTTGGCGCAGACTTGGTCCTTATACCGGATGAAGAGGGATTAGCCGGGGCGGTCCGTCGCGTCAGAGAGATGGCGGCCGAAGACAGCCGTATCTTTGTGCCCCAGCAGTTTGAAAATCCTGTGAATCCACGTGTGCACTATGAACAAACGGCCCGGGAGTTATGGGGCCAGATGCGAGGTGAGACCGATTGCTTCGTGGCAGGCGTGGGTAGCGGCGGTACTCTTCAGGGTGTGGGTAAATTCCTGAAGGAGCAGGACAAAGATATTAGAATCGTCGCTGTGGAGCCGGAAAACTGCTCCGCACTCATGGGCCATGAGCCCGGATTGCATCAGATACAGGGTATCGGTGACGGATTTATCCCTGATGTGCTCGACACGTCACTTATTGATGAGGTGATTCAGGTCTCGGACGAGGCGGCAATCGAAACGACCAGACAGTTGAGCAGGGATTTTGGCCTGCTCGTAGGAATCAGTTCCGGGGCCAATGTTTGGGCTGCCCGCCAGCTGACCCGTGAAATCCCCGGAAACGTTGTGACGGTTTTACCTGATCGGGCCGAGCGGTACTTCAGCACGGCCTTGATGTGAACTGTACCCAAGTGGTGCTGTTTGTCACATGAACCGTATTCCAACTGGGATACTCTAAGTTGCAGAGAGCCTTTGATAGCGCAGGTGAAATAGTGATGCAGATGAACGAACGCCATGTAATTTGGTCCTACATTGCGGGCAAGATCTCACCTTGCGTCCAGGGCCGTGAAACCGTTAAGGTAGATACTCTGCCATGAGCACATGTCTCCAGACACCTAAGAAGCTTCAACCGCCGGGTTCGCAACGGTCTCTTTCGGATTCCGTCCAGGAGACAGCGGCACCGCGACGTCCATGGATTTTGCAGACGGGGACACAACATGCTAAGGGTGATCTGGCTGTTGTTATCCGTGACATTGTGATACGCTGGGTGCTCGGCGGGGTCATTGCCTTTTTGCTTGTGACACTGATCTCGCCTTGTTTTCTAACCAGTCTCAGAGTCTACGAATGGTCGGCTGAACTTGACGATTATGTCCTGATGGATGGATATGTCCACAGAAAGCGTGATGAAGGCTGGGCAACTACCCACTACGGTCCGTATGGCTTCAACAGCATGGCTGGCATGGGTGACTCAAGTGCTTCGACTGTAATGATTTGGGGCGACTCCTACGTTGAAGCGCACCATGTAAGCGATGAGCAGAAGACCGCGTACCAGGTCAACAAAGCCCTTTCTGAACAGGGGCTGTCACACTTTAGAGCCATTACGATAGGGCGCGCGTGTTGGTCGGTCTCGGATTACTACTTCAAAATCCCTCAGTACGAGAAACTACTCAATCCAGTGTGTCATTTCATAGTCGTGGCAGAGTACGGCCTGAAGGATTTGTGTCCGGACGGAGAGACTTTTCTGTCCGAACCTACGCTCCAATTTGTTTGTCGTTCCCTCGTGAATCCTCACAAGATCAAGGTCATTACGGGTCTATATAAGTGGGGTCTCAGCGATATGCTGTTGGCGCCGTGGAAAGCCGTCCGCACTGTGATGGCAGATGGGCGCAACATGCGTTTTACTGTGGGACCTTACAGGAAAGTTGATGAAACGACCGCGGATTCCGGCTGCAGTGTTTTGTTTGCTTGGAACGAGCCGAACTCCATCATCGAGAGCTGGAGCTACGCTCTTGACATGCTCAAGACCAGCACGAGTAAACCAATAGTTCTTGTTCTGGTACCGGAAGTTCCACACCTTGAACGAGGAGTGACGTGCTGTGTCGATCCTCAATCAGAGTGGCGCGGCAGGCTGGCTGAGTTATGCATGGCAAAACAAGTGGGCTGTATTGATATGACGGAGACGCTCGTCAACGACTATCGGACGACAGGCAAGTTCAGCAGGGGTTTTCATAATGGGCAACCGGACAGCGGGCATTTGAATGCGAGGGGGAATTGGCTGTTGTCTCGACAAATCTGTGCTTATCTGAACGAACATAAGGATTCCCTCCGGAAGACAGATCATGCTGTTCACGCAAATTGAATTCTTTATATTCTTCGGCATCGTGCTGGCATCTTTGTTAATTACAAGCAGTCACCGCATCAGGAAGGGGCTGCTATTGCTGGCAAGCTACTATTTTTATGCCTACTGGGATTGGCGTTTCCTGTCCCTGATTCTCATATCCACGCTCGTGGACTATCTCGTTGCTCTCGGCCTGGCGCGGACGAGCCGGCCGAGCCGGCGGAAGCTGCTGCTGCTAACAAGTCTTACGTGTAATCTGGGGATTCTGGGTTTCTTCAAATACTTCAATTTCTTCGTCCAATCTATGGAAACCATCCTGGGGTCTTTCGGCTTCCACTGCGGTACGCTGCATATCGTCCTGCCGATCGGTATTTCGTTCTATACATTTCAGACCCTGAGCTACACGATCGATGTCTACCGCAGCCGCCTCGATCCATGCAGAAATGTACTCGATTTTGCCCTTTTTGTTGCTTTCTTTCCTCAACTCGTGGCAGGCCCCATCGTCCGGGCCTCGGAGTTCTTGCCCCAGTTAAGATCGAATGCTAGACCTTCGTGGTACGGCACATTTCTGGGTTTTCGACAGTTCACGATTGGGCTGTTCAAGAAGGTCTTTATCGCCGACCATATTGCGGTGTTTGTTGACTATGTGTTTGAGAACGCGGGGGCTTTTAATGGCGCTTCGACCTGGTTCGCGGTGCTAGCCTATGGATTGCAGATATACTGTGACTTCTCGGGGTATTCCGATATGGCGATTGGTGCTGCCAGGATCATGGGATATAATCTTCCGACGAACTTTCGCTCGCCGTACCTTGCCACAAGTATGACCGACTTCTGGCATCGCTGGCACATCTCGTTGTCCACGTGGCTGAGAGACTACCTGTACATTCCACTCGGCGGGAACCGGAAGGGGCGAGTGAGGACCTATGTGAACATTTTCATTACGATGGTTCTTGGCGGACTCTGGCACGGTGCGTCTTGGACGTTTGTGCTCTGGGGAGCCCTTCATGGAGTAACGCTCGTTGTTGAGAAATGGCTCAGGCAAAGGTTTAGGTCAATGACACACTCGGCAACGGTTTGGTGCTTACCTGGGATTCTCGGCTGGTTTGTGACGATGCTTATTGTGTTCACCGCTTGGGTCTTCTTTCGGGCCGCTTCTTTCCGCCAAGCCTTTCTCATGTTACGACAGATGTATGGTTTCTCCGGAGGTATTGCGTGGTACTATCCGTTCGTGTTGTTCACGTTGCTGCTTGTCGGTGCGGCCCATGTCTTTTTGGCCATGAATATCCTTAGTCTGCGTCGGCTGGCATACAATCGACTTGTCACACCTGTCGTTCTGATCTCGATGTGGTGGTTGATACTCGTCTTCCCGGCGGAGGGATTCAACCCATTTGTCTATTTCCAGTTTTGAGGATTTGCGGTTGCATTCGTCGATGCCGTATGCTCACAAATACGCAAACGCAATAAACAAGAAAAAAATGGCAGGTGCAATCAGTATGGAGGAAATAAAAATGACGATTAATCAAAAATCATGCCATGGTACGTTTGAATGTTTGCACACAGGATCCCACCGTTACAATATGAGTCCACTACTCAAGATCTACCAGAAATATAGAAGTTATATCGTCTGGTGGGTAGAAAATCTCGGTTGGTGTGCAACTATCAAACACGTATTAATTAGGATATTCAGACCGTATTCTCGTATCAAGAACCAGGCACTGCTCTCCAAAGAAAAATCAAAGCAGGAACCTTGTAGCGAAGTTCTGGGGCTACAACCAGGTGAGCTTGTTGAGGTTAAATCGGTGGAAGAGATAATGGCAACCCTTGATGGCAACAGACGATATAAAGGTCTTCGTTGGATGACCGGTATGAGAAAATACTGTGGCAAGCAATATCGGGTTTATAAAAGACTGGAAAGGATAATGCTTGAGAGCAACGGTGAGCTGAGAAATATGAAGAACACGGTTCTGCTGGAAAATGTAGTGTGCGACGGCTTTGAATTTGGCAGGTGTGATAGGGCATGCTTTCACTTTTGGAGGGAAGGATGGCTCAGGAGAGTAAACGAATAGCGCGGTTTTTTGGTCATAAGCAGCAAGAATGCTTCTTGACATTAGCTGCACAAAGCAGTAGCGCCGCTTTGCAGTTACTCTACCAGCTTGCTGTCGATCTGGCTGCTTAGTATGGATGTGAGTTCGTAAAGTGCAAAAACATAGTGGCCATGCCGCGAGCTACTCCAGGAATCCTGAAAGGATGCATGTATTAGATCTTATGGTGACTGCGTTCATGTTCATAAACCTGTATCCAATAACTAACATCTATTAGGAAGGAGTAGAAAAATGAAAAGACACATTAAAAAGAGTAGTTCAATCACTTCAATACTTATGATTGTAGTGTTCTTTCTAACTCAATCGGTCTCTGGCCAGTCATTCTGGCACGGCGTCGACATCGCGGATTCCAACATGTTCTATGAGGACATGGAGGCCATCCACGAAGCCATAAAGTATGGGATGACCGATCTGGCGCCCACGCCCACCGGGTTCCCGACGGGTGACATGGTCAACGACGATCATCGCGGCGTCAGGATCTACGAGCCCAAAAAGGCCTGGAACGGCTACACGCTGCTCAACTGCTTCACGCCCACGGGCACGGATCCGAACGGCAACAACGTCCTGATCGACATGGAGGGCAACATCGTCAACGAGTGGACGTTCCCGGGGATGGCATACATGTCGGCCTCGAAGGCGTTGCCGAGAGGATACATCGTCGGCAGTTTGGTCGATCCGAACTCCAGCACAGGGGGCGGCAAGCTGACGCAGCTGAACTGGCATGGCGAGGTCGTGAAGCAGTGGGATACGAACATGCACCATGACCACGAGCGGGAAGGCAACCCGTGCGGCTACTTCGCCCCGAATCAGGAGCCGCGCATGTTTGGCGGAAAGATGCTGGTCCTCGAGAGCACCCGCCCGGATCCCAACGAGACGAAGCACATCTGTTCCGGCAAGACGATTAAGGACGACATGATCCGGGAGCTGGACTGCAACGGGGACGAGCTGTTCCGGTGGGAGTGCTGGAAGCACTTCGACCAACTCGGCTTGGATGAGTGGGCCGAGGCAGGCATCGACCAGGGGCTCAACTACGAGGGTCCTGATTTCATGGCGGACATGTTGCCCGAGGACTGGTCGCACGGAAACGCCGTCGCCTGGGTCGGGCCGAACAAATGGTATGACGAGGGCGATCTACGTTTTCACCCCGATAACATCATCGCCGACTTCCGCTCGCTGAACATCACGATCATCATCGCCAGGCACGACCATCCGGAAGGCGAGTGGGTATCGGGTGACATCATCTGGAAGCTCGGTCCGGATTACTCGACGGGCGGCGACGACTACAAGGTGGGGCAGATCATCGGCCAGCACCAGGCGCACATGATCCCCATGCACTTGCCCGGCGGGGGCAACCTGTTGATCTTCGACAACGGCGGAGCGGCGGGGTACGGTGCGCTCGTCCAGGGCTTGAGGGCAGTGCCGGAGGGCGACGAAGAAGGCAAGCCGCTGGGCACCTGGCCCAACACGTTCCGGATGTTCAGCCGCGTCCTCGAGATCAATCCAGTGACGAAGCAGATCGTGTGGGAGTACAAGCAGCCGAAGCTGTCCGAGGACCTCAACGGGGACGGCAAGATCCTCGGCAACGAGAAGCTCTTCTTCAGCAACCTCATGTCGGGGATGCAGCGCCTCCCGAACGGGAACACCCTCATCACCGAGTCGGACGTCGGGCGCATCTTCGAGGTCACCAAGTCCGGCAAGGTCGTCTGGGAGTACGCGCCTTACTGGGTCGATTCCGAGCAATTCATGGGCGTCAGCGTCTACCGTGCCTATCGTGTCCCCTACTCTTGGGTTCCGAAAAAACTGCTCAACAAATAGTGTTTGGTGCTATGATTTAACAAACAGGCATCTCAGCTGCCTTGGATAGCAGCGGGATGCCTCATGGAATCGATTAGTTGTGTTCTAATGTGAGTGTTATGTTTAGAGGGCGAGCTTCCAATAATGATGTTACGACTGACAATGGCTCTCGGAGAAGTAACGTGGGCCGATGGAATCCCGCCCTGAATCAGCATAAGTTTAAAATCAAAATAAGAAAGGAGAGATTATGAAAACGTATAAGTTCACAATTACAGTACTCGTCGCTGTATTGGCTTTGGCTTCGGCACATGCAGCAGACGAGGACCCGAATACCCCAGGTTTGCCTGAGGACTTTCCTGAAATCATCATCACGAAAACCGATGAGGCGGCCCCGGGAGTCTTCATCGGCACCGTGGGACAGGGGTTTTTTAACATGTACAACGTGGTCCTCGATAGCTCAGGTTATCCTCTCTTCTACAGCAAGACTCAAAAACTCTCAAGATTCGTCCAGCCTAACGGGTTTATTGCCGTGGGTGATTTCTGGACTGGAGCCTTTGATTTTAAGGACGAGACCTTTGCCACTGTGGATTCCATCTCGATGACGCAGGGTTATACTGTGGATACCCACGATGTTAAGCTGCTGCCCAACGGCCATGTGCTGCTCATGGGTAAAGAAGTGCGTTACATCGATATGAGCCAAATCGTTCCCGGCGGGCGGCCGGATGCCCGGGTCACCGGAAACGTTATTCGGGAAATCGACGCCAATAAGCAGGTCATTTTCGAATGGCACACCTTTGACCATATCCCGATTACCGATTCCTTTCAAGAACTCACCCGACAGACCATTGACTATGCGCACATCAATTCTATCGCGCTGGACCCATTGGACAACACTGTCCTGATTTCTTTGCGCACCACTTCCGAGATTGTGAAGATCAGTCGCAGTACCGGTGAAGTCGTCTGGCGCCTGAGCGGTAAAGGCAACGATTTCACCTTTATCGGTGAGCATGAAGAAAACGCTCCGTACTACACGGTCGGCCAGCATGACGTCACTCGACTTCTTAATGGAAACCTACTGTACTTCGACAATGGCAACATCCGGGGTGGCGGTCCCAATCCGTGCGACCGGGATTACTCCCGGGGCGTAGAATATTACCTGGACGAGGTCAATATGACCGCCACGTTAGTGTGGGAATATCGCCATACCCCTGACATCTCGGCGGGCTGCACCGGCTTCGTCAAACAGTTCGACAACGGTAACACGCTCATCGATTGGGGCTGTGCCATACGCACCGCCGGAACCGTCTGTACTGAGGTTTCACCGTTGGGCGATGTCGTTTATGAGATGACGTTTCCAGAAGCAGGACCTACAGCTTCCATGACGAAACTGCAGTGGAACAGTCCTGATCTGGTCAAATCGCAGACGCACTTTGGTATAGAACCGGGCTTTACCTACGATTCGAACGAAACGGGCGTCTCGGTTACAGTTAACAGTTTGGAAGGTCCGGCTTATAATGGATTATTGGTCAAAAAACACGCTGATGCCACGCGGTTTCCGCGATTTGCCGGCAAGTCCCCGCAGTTGTTGGTCAAGCGCGTGACGCTCGCGGGTTTTAGTATCACGGACTTAGGTGTGGACGTCACCTTCGACGCCCAGGATTTGGGTATCAACGACCCAAGCCAATTGACCGTGTATTATCGTCCTTACGTTGGTCAGGATGAATTCACCGCCCTGGCGACGACCTTTGACGACGTTAATGTAACCTTGAGTGTAGCGAACGCGTCGCTCGGCGAGTTTGTCTTCGGATATCCGGACGCGCAGGAGATTCCCATCGCGCCGAGGCTGTATGCACCGGAGGATTTCGGCACGGTTAACGGGGCACAACCGGTGGCGTTGTGGTGGTGCCCCAACGGTTTTGTCCGGTCATATCGTCTGCAGGTCGCCACAGATACCGAATTCGGCAATATCATCGTTGATGAAGCCGGCCTGAAGGAATCCGGTTATATCCTGGAATCGGTCGAGCCCGCGAGTACCTACCACTGGCGGGTGAATACCACCAACGAGGGCGGTACCAGTGATTGGTCTACAAGGTCTTTCCAGACAGTACCTCCTGTGGTCCAGGTAACCGTTCCCAACGGTGGTGAGCAGTGGCAGTGTGGCCTGAAGTATTTCATCCAGTGGAATGACAACCTGGCTGAGGATGTGGTAATAGAACTCTACAAGGGCGACACTCTGGTGCAGACAATTGGCACGGTTTCCAGCATAGGAGTCTATGAATGGGAAGTCAATTTAGAGCTTGAAGCGGGCGAAGATTACTCCATTAAAGTTAAAAGCTCCGTTGATGAGACTCTTGTTGATGTAAGTGACGCGCCCTTTACTATAATAGGCGCGACCGAAAATGGAGCCCAAGAATAACTACGTAACATAAAAAGGAGGAAATAGGGTTGCATCTTAATCATTCATTTAGAATGCAACCCTTTTCAATGGATTTGTGCAAATTGAAGGCTTGTTCCATAAACATTTAGAAATGTTTATTAGAAGTTCATAAGCTGTTATCAACACTGTATTTTCAGAAAGTAAGGAATAATCATGAAAACGACTATTTTCACTATTGCGGTGCTCGTGTCTGTATTGGCTTTGGCTTCGGCCCATGGAGCAGATGAGGACTCGAATACCGAAGCTTTGCCTGATGATTTTCCGGAATTCATCATCACGCAGAATGGTGAAACCGCCCCAGGGTATTTGATTGGCAGTGTCAATTCCGAGAATCCGGAGGTAGGCAGTTACTTTATGATCATGGATAACGCGGGTGTACCCGTATTCTACAGCAATACCCAGAGTCTTGGGGGATTGGTGTGTAACGGATTATTTGCCTCGAAAAGGGATGTCCCGGGAATGAGAAAGAAGGTCAGCTACTATCTCCAGGATGAAGATTTCAACGAGGTGGATACCTTCCAAGCGGGAAACGGCTATCTGGCTGATGGTCATGATTTCCAGGTTCTTCCCAATGGGCACGTCCTCATTCTGATCTATAACAGTCATATCATCGACATGAGTCAAATCGTTGAGGGCGGACACCCCGCTGCCACTGTCTCAGGGGCCGTTATCCAAGAACTGGATGTGTATAAGAATGTAATATTTCAATGGAGAAGCGTGGACTATATCCCGATTACGGACTCCTATAGAGATATTACGAGAAGAAATTTTGGCTATATTCATGTGAACGCGGTGAAGTTAGATGAAACGGACGGCAACATCATCCTCTGCTGTCGGGAGACCTCCGAGGTTATCAAGATCAGTCGCGTCACCGGTGAGGTGATGTGGCGCATGGGCGGCAAGAACAACGAGTTCACCTTCATCAACGAGCATGAAGAAAACGCCCCACAATATTTCAGAGTGCCGCATGATGTCCATCGTCATGCTAATGGACATCTCACCATGTTCGATAATGGGAACGATGAGCAAATTGGTGAGGGAAGGACGTACTCCCGCGGGGTTGAATACGACCTGGATGAAGAGAATAAGACCGCAACTATGGTGTGGGAGTATAGAAACGATCCCGACATTCTGGCTCTGACCGGCGGCAATTGCACTCGCCTGTCCAACGGCAATACCATTATCCGATGGGGAGGTGCCGCCAAGACCGGAGATGCACCGGCCATGACGGAAGCCGATCCCAATGGTCAGCTTGTATACGAGATATGGCCCGCCCAGGAAGGTGTTACCGGAGGATTCTCAAGATGTATATGGCCCCTGAGTACGTTGGCCAAACAGTTAGTAGCGAACGAAGTTTATATCGGGAATACCTATAGATTCGCCTATGGCGGTACAGATACCGGTGTCAGTATCAAGATCAATGACATGACAGGTTACGTATACAATGCAATGGGAGTAAAACGATATCCATTTGCACCTCTGTATCCGGAGTTTCCGGGAAAGGCTCCCAGAGTGCTTCCTGTTTGCGTGTATGTTGGAGGATACCTCATCATCAGTATTGATGCCCAAATCTCCTTTGACGTCGGGAGCTACGGTTTCACGAATCCAGAGGCGCTGACAGTTTACCAGAGGAAATCTGTAGATCAAGGTATGTTTGTGCCGTTAGAGACCTCATACAATCCCGTGACGAAAAAGCTAAGGGCAACTATGACCAGCTTTGGAGAATTCATCTTCTGTTTTCCCAACCTAGAAGAGGTGGCATACGCACCTATCCTGATCGAGCCGGAAAACGAGAGCCTTGTAAATCAGGAGCTGCCGGTCTCTTTCTTCTGGACACCCAGAGGATTTGGCAGGTCCTATCACTTACAAGTGGCGACGGATGCTCAATTCGACACATTGGTAGTTGATGATCCTAATTTAATTGAGACCCGATATGTCCTCGAGGACATACAGCCTAACACGCGCTGTTACTGGCGTGTATGCACTACCAATTACGGCGGCACAGGTGAATGGTCCGAAGACTGGCTTGAGACAGTACCGCCCATGGTCCAGGTAACCGTTCCCAACGGTAGTGAGCAGTGGCAGCGTGGCTTGAGGTATTTCATCCAGTGGGATGATAATCTTGCTGAGGATGTTGTGATTGAGCTATACAAAGGCGAGTCATTGCTGCAGGCCATTGATACGGTTTCCAGTATAGGAGCCTACGAATGGGAAGTAAATTTGGAGCTTGAAACGGGTGACGATTACTTCATTAAAGTCAAAAGCTCCGTTGATGAGACTCTTTTTGATGTAAGTGATGCACCCTTTACAATCATTGACGCGACCGAAACTGAAGCCCAAGAATAACTACTTACTGCAAAAAGGAAGAAATAGGGTCGTATCTTAATCATTCATTTAAGATGCAACCCTCTCCACACGTTTGTGCAAATTGTAGGCTCGTTCTTCCTGGAGTGAGACATTGCTGCGGGCAAAGAGGCAACTCATGTAGTGAGTGTTCCTGTGCTTATGGACGCCACGCACACAATTCGCGCTCCGTGACTATGCAACGAATAGCGCTTTGGGTGCAGTCCACGCGGACTTCAATCAGCTGGTCAGAGCATCTCAGTTAGCATTGTCTTTGTTGACGAAAATAGATAAACACTGAATTCTCCTTACGATTCGGAGGGCACAGTTGTGGATATTGAAATTCTTGACAATCCAAATTCTGAATGCGCCGATTTTGTGCGAAGTATGCCTAGTGCAAGGCTATGTCATATGCCGGAATGGACCAACATGGTGGAGAGCGTGTTCGGTCACCAAGGGTATTATCTCGTCGCACATGAGAACGGAGAGATCTGCGGTGTTCTTCCACTGATGCGGGTCCGCAGTAGATTATTCGGCAATCGGATGATATCCCAGCCCTTCAGCGACTATGGCGGGCCGCTCGTAAAGACGCCTGCCGCTTTGGATGCGCTTTACCGGCACTCGGTTGAGCTTGCCACTCAATATGGGTGTGAATCAATAGAGTTCAGGAGCACATCTGCTATCCCCCATAATTTACACTTACGTAATGACAAAATCTCCATGCATCTACCACTGGCATCTGAGCCCAAGGAAGTCTGGAAAGGTCTTAGGCCACAGATTCGCAACCGCATCCGTAAAGCTGAAAAATCCGGTGTCACTGTTATCAGCGGCCACCGCGAGATGATGGACGAGTTCTATCGAGTCTGGACAGTTCGCATGCATCAATTAGGCACCCCATGTTATCCAAGGAAGTTGTTCCGTGGCATCATGGAAACGTTTGTAGACAATAGTGGGATTTTCCTTGCTATTCACGATGGCACGACCGTTGCTGTTCTGTTCGTCTACACCTTCAACGGTTGCGTCCACACCCGTTGGGGTGGCGCACTAAGAGAGTACGACTCGGTTGGCCCGAACTACCTCTTGAATTGGTCGGCTATAGAGTTCTATTGCAGGAAGGGAATGAAGTGGTTCGATTTTGGAAGGAGCACTGTTGGCAGCGGACAACATACATTCAAGAAGCGTTGGGGTGCCCAACCAATACAATTGTGTTGGCAATACTGGACGCGGCCCGATGGAAGACTGCGCTTGGCCAAGCCAGATGAACCAAGGTACAGAAGGAAAGTCGAAATGTGGCAGAGGCTACCACTGTGGTTGACCCGCGTTGTAGGACCCCGCATAAGCTGCAACTTACCGTGAAAACCCATATCTTTGGCTGATTTCCTATTCCAGATCACTTTTCGACTTGTGCAAATATGATTTGAGCATGAAGGGAGTTCTTCGCCTAAGGGCGAACTCTTCCAGTCTGTGAGATGTAACTGGAAGTTGCTTCTAACATGGAGGTTGAAACAATGCTCGTATTCAAAAATCAAGCGAACTACAAGGCGTCCTTGTGTTTGACCATTGATGTGGAAGATTGGTTCCATATATTAGAAAGTCCAGCAGTACCGAGCATTGAATGTTGGTCGTGTTTGGAGTCTCACATAGAGAGGAATGTTGAAAAGCTACTCATATTACTTGACTCTTTTTCTGCTAAGTGTACGTTGTTTTGGCTCGGCTGGTTAGCAGAACGGCATAAGGATTTGGTCCGTAAGTGCCAAACTGCAGGTCACGAAATAGCCTGCCATGGCTATGCTCACGTGTTGGCGCATGAAGTGGGAGAGCAAGCGTTTCGGAAGGATATTAGCCGATCTAAAGCTATTCTCGAGGATATAATTGGTGAGCCAGTCAGAGGTTTCCGAGCGCCAGGCTTTAGCATCACGAACGATACTGCCTGGGCCTTTGACGTGATTAGAGAAACCGGCTATCAGTATGACGCCAGTGTCTTTCCTGCACATCGTGCCCACGGGGGGATACCGAATGCAATTCTCGGGCCGCACTTTGTCGAGACTCAAAATGGACATCTGCTTGAGATCCCATCATCCGTCGTCAAGATCTTCGGTTGGAGAACGTGCCTCTTTAGTGGCGGATACTTGCGGCTAGCAACAAGGCCAATGATAAAGTGGGGATTGGACAGAGTGCAGGCAGCAGGCCAGCCACTGGTCATATATGTTCATCCGCGAGAGATTGATCCGTACCACCCACGTCTACCGTTGTCTCTGATAAGACGGTTCAAATCTTATGTGCGTTTGAAGAGTACGATATCGAAGCTGGAGTGGTTGTGTCGGGACTATCAGTTGTGCAGTATGCTCGAAATGGCCGAGAACTACATAAAATCATTCTATTTTGAGGCAAGAACTCTTCCCGTGGTGAACATGAGAGGCGATCACAGGATTACTAAAGCGAAATCTGTTGGAGAAACAATAACCCTTGCTAGTAACGAAGCGTTCCGAGACAGACTTCTGCAAGTTGAAAGAGCAATGTCGACCTTCCTTGGTCAGGCCATCGAGGAGCACATAGCTTTGGAGAAACCGCGACTCCAGACCACCTATCATTAAGGGTCAGTCACTGCCATAGATCCAAAAGAAATGTATCGGAGCGATTGAGACTTGTAATCGCATTTTTTATCTGAAGAATCTTTGGGTGACTTATGCCGACAGATAATATCCTCGAATTAATTGGCAATACCCCGCTATTGCAGCTAAAGGGCGAGAACATATTTGCCAAGGCCGAGTTTCTAAATCCTGGCGGCAGTATCAAAGACCGCGTTGCTTTAGCAATGCTCAAGGCCGCCCAGCGGGACGGTAAACTCGACGTCAATTCCATAATCGTCGAGCCCAGTAGCGGCAATACCGGCATCGGTCTGGCTTTGGTGGGTCGGCTGATGGGCTACC
>Ga0315543_1000619_pt1 | contig 42676 bp, 35 predicted proteins | sample SalMarSW160210MG_2_FD_203098 | JGI IMG/M metagenome (GOLD analysis project Ga0315543, IMG submission 203098) | Salt marsh sediment microbial communities from the Plum Island Ecosystem LTER, Massachusetts, United States - Salt Marsh Sediment SW1601-210 ...
GCGGATGAGCGAGGCAGGAAGGAAAAGAGTGAGAGAGAAATTCAACTGGGAGCAAGCGGCCAGAAAAACGCTCGAGGTCTACCAGGAAGTACTGTCAACAAGATGATTACTATAGAACCTGACCTTCTGGGTATCAAGGATGCGGACATTACTTTAGACGCCGGCTGTGGCAATGGCAGACACTCCTGGGAAGTCTATAATAAAAATCATTCCCCCGTCGTGGCCTTTGACATTGATACAGTGTGCGTCAAAAAGAACAAGTACATGTTAGACTCATTAAAGGAGCAAAAAAAAATTAAGGGCAACTATCATCTTCTCATAGCGAATGTGACAAAGCTACCATTCAAAGATGGCAGCTTTGATAAGATTATCTGTTCTGAAGTCTTGGAGCATATTCCCGAAGATAAGAGCGTGGTCGAGGAATTGATTAGGGTACTGAGCAAAGATGGTGCTATTGGGATTAGCGTGCCTCATTATCTTGCTGAATCTATCTGTTGGAAGTTATCTGGAGATTACTACGGTTTCCCCGGCGGGCATATCAGAAAATACAAAACTCGGGAGCTTCTCAATCTTGTAGATACTGCTGGCTTATCCGTTTATACTATTCGCCACAAACACGCCTTGCACTCTTTTTACTGGATCCTTCGCTGCGTTTTTGGGGTCAAAAAAGAAAAGGCCCCGATCCCCTCCTTATATAACAGGTTTCTGGAGTGGGACTTACGCGCTAACCAGAGGTTCTTCCGCTGGCTAGAAGGCCTATTAAACCACTTGTGCCCCAAGAGTGTTGCCATCTATGCCAGGAGAAAGAATATACCCCGTCAAAGTAACACCACTTTATCCAATTGCCCCAGTTTCCAAGACGCGAGTTAGCTGCTTAGAGTCCAAGTGCTCCCCGGTGATCCACGACCTCTCTTTCTTCAAGCTCGTGAAGGTAAGAAGCAATGGATTTTGCTGCATTCCTTTAGACCGATTATCTTTGACGTGTTTGTGCTTACAACTCTGGCCACTTTTCCCATCCACAAACGAGTTGAGCAGGAGCTAAAAATAGGGGCGAAATAGCCTCACACGGCTCCGGTGGTCAGAGCATCTATCTCAGGCAGAAATGTCAGAGGCTCAAGTCCTCCGCCACCCGCCAAAAAGTCGTTCCGGCTTCTAGTTAAGTAAAATAGACAATAAGCGCTACCACTCCAACCAATATCAAGAAGATGCCCACCAGATAATTGAGGATTTTAGGAAAAATCATTATGATTATGCCGAAGATAAGGGCAATGATTCCTCCAATCAGACCCATAGTACTACTTATAGTAAGCATGGATTATCACCTCCTATGATTGAATTACCACTAGTATGATATGAAAACAAGTATTTCGTCAATAGGTGCGTTTCCCACTGCTATCAAGCGAGCTTTGTCAAACGACAAACTTGAACTTGGCTACACCTCCAAGTAAAATAACGAATACCATGATTGGATTTGAGCACATGAAGAAAATATCCCGGACATCCCCGTCTAAAATAGTGCTTTTGGTAATAGATGGCGTAGGCGGTCTACCTCATCCTAAAACCAGTAAAACAGAACTGGAGACAGCCAGAAAGCCCAACCTGAATCGCATAGCCAAGGATTCCCTTTGTGGGCTCATTGACCCTGTTGGCCCAGGAATTACGCCAGGGAGTGCGCCGGGCCACCTGGCAATCTTTGGCTATGACCCTGTCAAATATAATATCGGGCGGGGGGTCGTGGAAGCTCTGGGAATAGATTTGGAACTAAAGCCAGAGGATATCACGGCCAGAGGTAATTTCTGCACCGTGGATAATAAGGGAATCATTACCGACAGAAGGGCAGGACGGCTTGCCACAGATAAAAGTACCGAGTTATGCCGCTCATTGAATAATATCGCCATAGATAGGGCTGAGATTTCCGTGCTGCCGGTGAAAGAACATAGATTTGTGCTCATCCTCCGAGGCGAAGCCTTATCGCCTGAGCTAGCCGATTCTGACCCCCAGCGAGCAGGACTAGCCCCCAAAAAGATAGAGGCGTTATCGCCGCAGGCACAGAGAACCGCGGAAATTGCCAACGAATTTGCGTCTCAAGCAAGAAGCCTCTTACAAGGTGAAACCCCCGCCAACATGGTGCTTCTGCGCGGCTTCTCCCGTCGCCCCGATATCCCCCCTATAACTGAGATCTACAAATTAAAACCGGCAGCCATCGCCATTTATCCCATGTATCGAGGACTGGCTAGGTTGGTGGGGATGCAAGTATTGTCAAGGGATGAAAGCATAACAGAGCAACTGAACAGCCTACGCCGCTACTATGCCGATTATGACTTCTTCTTCGTCCATTTTAAGAACACCGATGCCAGAGGGGAGGATGGCGACTTCCGGGCTAAAGTTCAGGCCATTGAGGAATTTGATGATGCCCTCCCCACCTTGCTCAGCTTAGACCCTGATGTACTGATTATTACCGGAGACCACTCTACCCCGGCAACTTTAGCCATGCATAGCTGGCATCCAGTCCCTTTCATGCTGAAGTCCAAATGGTGTCGCCCCGATAATGTCGCTGAGTTCTCAGAACGAGCCTGCCTTGCTGGTGCTATGGGGCGTTTCCCGGCTACGGAAATCATGCCCTTAGCTATGGCTAATGCTTTGAAACTGGATAAGTTTGGCGCCTAGCAAGAGAAAATACCAAACACGAAATTCGAAATCCTAAATAAATACAAAGCACTAATGACCAAAATTCAAAACAAAATAAGTTTTGGTATTTAAATTTCGAATTTTGGATTTGTTAAGGATTTACTAGCCCGGTTTAGCTTTCTCGCTCGGGCTGAGCTGCCTCCACCAAACCTGCTTGCTGCAGTGCTTCCATAAGGCGGGCAGCTCTAGGATAGCCAATACGAAGACGGCGCTGTAAGAAAGAAGTGGAGATATGTTTATATTCCTGTGCCAGGCGCTTTGCCTCTTCCAAAAGAGGGTCGGGGGGAGCAGCTAACTGTCCACTTAATGGGCGGCCAGCCACTTCATCAAAGTCGACAGAGCTCATCTCAATCTGCCGCTGGTTTCCCCAGAAATACACCAATCTCTCGATCTCAACATCAGAAACAAAACCTCCTTGAAGACGTTTAGGCTTGCTAGCTTCAGTAGGCATGTAGAGCATATCCCCTCTGCCCAGCAATTTCTCAGCACCTACCATGTCAAGTATGGTCCTGGAATCTACGTGAGAGGTAACTGCGAAACTAATGCGGGTAGGAAAGTTAGCTTTAATAAGCCCAGTAATTACATCTACTGAAGGGCGTTGTGTAGCTACAACGAGATGAATGCCTGTAGCCCGAGCCAATTGAGCTAACCGACAAAGCGCGTGCTCCACCTCATCGAAAGCTGTCAGCATTAAATCAGCCAGTTCATCAATGATAAGCACTAAATATGGCAACCCTTCTCCGGGTGAGCGGTCTTTGTTGTAACCCTCGATATTACGTGCCCCCGCCTGAGCAAACTGACGATATCGATTATCCATCTCCTGACTAAGCCATCTCAGAGCCTTTATCGCCTTATCAGTATCCACAATCACAGGAGCAAGTAAATGGGGCACTCCATTAAAAGTCACCAACTCCACCCTCTTGGGGTCAACCATGATGAACCGAACGTCGTCGGGGCTGTTGTGTACAAGCAAGCAACAAATAACAGAATTAAGACAAACAGTTTTACCGCTGCCGGTAGCTCCAGCGATAAGCAAATGTGGCATCCTGGTCAGGTCTCCCGCCATCGCCTCACCACCAGCACCTTTACCCAAAGCGATAGCTAGCTTAGAGCGGGCCTTAATCTTCTGAAAAGCAACGCTCTCTATCGCACTGCGCAGGGCAACTGAGCCAAACACAGTGTTAGGAACCTCAATGCCCACCACCGATGCCCCGGGCACGGGAGCCTCAATCCTGATGCTGGGAGCAGCTAGGGCTAAAGCTAAATCATTGCCCAAAGAGGTAATACGGTCTACCCTTACCCTGATTCTGGATACTTCTTCCACTCTCGTTTCATAGCTACCGTTCCTTCCCTTTTCTCTTACTTCTCTATATTTTCTATCCCAACCAGGCTCAACACCAAACTGTGTCACGGTAGGCCCAATGTTTACCTGGACAACCTTGGCTTCCACTCCATAGCTCACGAGAGCTTCCTCTATCAATCGGGCTCGTTGGTCAATGTCTGCCCTATCCAATTTCACCTCAGCTGGCTTATCCAGGATATCAATCGGTGGAAGATGCCACCCTCCGGGGGTAAGAATTGGTTCGTGTTCTGATTGCCACACAGGAGGAGAGGGAAGTATAGCAGGCTTCGCCTCCACTTCATCAACTGCCCCTACTTCAGGGGAGGTAGCCTCGAGAGGTATAGATTTAGCAGGCACTCGTCGGGGAAAGCTGATCCCAGGACGGCGTCGGAAAATCCTGGTCAAGAGACGCCAGCCATTCTTAGCAGCGCTCCAAGACTTTCGAGGAATAATAAAAATAATGCCCAGAAGGAGAAGTCCGGCCACCCGAAGTCCTCCTCCGACATTAGAGGCACCTATTATGCTTTGCCCGAATATGCCTCCCAGTGTGGCCTGACTAAGGATACCTTCCCCGGGCCTGAAAAAGGAAAGGACCCCCCATACAGCAAAAGCCAGGCTAATGCCCCCGAGAACCCAATTCCACCTATGTTTCACAACGGAGAACTGCCGCCGCCATGCCACCCAGACCAGCGAGCCCAAAGCGATGGCTATTATTATTAATCCACAACCAAACAATCTGAGCATGCCTTCCCATAACACATACAGTAAGACTACTATTACAACAATTAAGATAAGCCTTCGTACCACTGGTGAAGCGATGAAGCCGAAGAAACGCTTCCCTGCTGGCTGGCTTTCTTTTGCCTTCCGCCCCGGATTAGACCTACCTCTTGCTTTAGACACGGAGTTATGCTCCTAGCTCGTCGCCTTCCTCTTACATAAATTCTAAATTCTAATCTCTAAATCCTAAATAAATCCTAAATCCTAATTTCAAAATTCAAAACCTTTATGTTTTAATCATTTGGGTTTTGAGATTTGATATTGTTTAGTATTTCGTATTTAGTGCTTAGGATTTTCTTTTTACCTCCACAACCACAGGAATGATGACAGGACGACGATGAATTCGTCCATAAAAGAATCTGCTCAGGGAATCCTTTACTTTGGCATCAACGAAGCTTGGTTCAACCAAGCGTCTTCTAGAACTGAATCCTCCTTTTCCGTTCTCTAAAGCAGATAGCACCACATCTCGACCTTTCTCAATCAATGCCTGTTCCTCTCCAGCATCAACAAAGCCTCGGGTTATAATGCGTGGCCTTTCAGCTAGTTTACCACTTTCAGCATCAATAGCAATGGTCACCACGACGACGCCGTCTCGCGAAAGTAATTTGCGATCCCGAAGTACAACGCCATCCAGCTCGCCTGTTATCAGGCCGCTTACATAGATAACTCCGACTTGGGTTTTATCAACCACCTTGCCTGAATCTTGTCCGAGCTCAAGGACATCCCCGTTCTCCAGGACAAAAATGTTATCTTGGGGTATACCCATGCTTCGGGCTAAGCTGGCATGTAAGCTTAAATGGCGATACTCACCATGAACAGGAATAAAGAATTTAGGCTTAACCAAACTAAGTAAAAGCTTCAACTCCTCTTGACTACCGTGCCCGTGGACATGAACTTGAGCCAGCTTGTCATAAATTACATTGGCACCTTGACGGAAAAGGCTGTCTGTAGTCTTGCTAACCAATGTCTCATTGCCAGGAATAGGAGTTGCTGAAATCACCACAGTGTCGCCAGGGACTATCTGAACTGGACTACTGGGGTCACGATTAGCCATGCGCACCAAGGCAGAGGTGGGCTCACCTTGACTTCCCGTGCTCAACACGATAACCCGATTATGAGGCAAGGTCTTAAGTTCGTCCAAGCGACAAATAATGCCCGGGGGGGCAGTAAGATAGCCCGTTTTCAATGCCATGCTCACTATCTCCTTCATGCTCCGCCCGATGATAAATACACGGCGACCATGTTTACCGGCAACATCAAATACTTGCTGCACGCGAGATATGAGAGAGGCAAATGTAGTTACAATTACCCTCCCCTTTGCCTCGCTTATAATCCGATCTAAAGTATCGCTAACCACCCTCTCAGAAGGAGTATATCCAGGAAGCTCGGCATAGGTGGAGTCAGAAAGAAGAAGCAAAACACCCTTTGCCCCTAGCGAAGCTAATTGGTTAAAGTTAGTAGCCTCGCTAATGACCGGGGTATAATCAATCTTAAAATCACCACTGTGAACTACAATTCCCAGGGGAGTGTGAATTATCAGCCCTACACAATCAGGAATACTATGGCAAACAGAGAAAAACTCTATGGTGAAATTGCCTAGTGTAATCCTGCTCCCCGGGCTAACTAAATTCAATTTTGCATCAGTTTTCACCCCTCGTTGCTTGAGCTCCAGGAGAATCAGCTCTCGAGTGAACTTGGTAGCATAAATAGGAGGGGCGAGCCGAGGTAAAATGTAAGGCAGCGCCCCAATGTGGTCTTCATGCCCGTGAGTAATCACTATCCCCCTTAAATTTTGCTGTCTCGCCAAAAGATAGCTAATATCTGGGATAAGCAAGTCAACTCCCAGCATCTCCTCGCTGGGGAACATAAGCCCTGCATCAATGACGACGATGTCATCGCCATATTCCAGTGCCATCATGTTCTTTCCAATTTCACCTAATCCGCCTAGAGGGATGACCCTTAATTTATGTGTTGGCATGGTTTTTCCTCTTCTTTCCATTCAGGACACGGTTCTAAAACAAGCTTAATTGTTGAGATTCAACTTCATCTTGAGGCAGTTCTTTACCCTGGGCTAGTATCTGGGGAATCTTGAGCATATCCGCTTCGATGGTTCGGCGTAGAGAGCCTTGATGGAGAGCCGCTGCAGGATGATACATGGGGTAATAAATGACGCCTCCCAACTTTCGCGGCTTTCCATGAACCTTTGCTATGCTCTCATTGGGAAAATAACGCGCTAGAGAGTAACGTCCCAAAGTAATAATCATTTGGGGCTGAATTATCTCTATTTGATGGTCAAGCCATTTGCGGCAATTTTGTATCTCCGTTGGTAGTGGCTCTCGGTTTTGGGGAGGACGACACTTAATTACATTAGCAATATAAACTTCCTCCCTGCGTAAACCAATTGAGGCTAACAGTTGGTCCAAAAACTGCCCTGCTGGCCCGACAAAGGGACGCCCTTGCTGGTCTTCGTGCCACCCTGGCGCCTCACCGATAAAAAGTAAGTCCGCATCCTCAGCCCCCTCACCAGGTACCACCTTAGTGCGATACTTAGCTAGCTCACAATCCCGGCAAGCTTTAATTTCCTCACAAAGTTGAGCTAAAGCTGACATCTAATTTAACCCCAAAAAGTCTTGCGACTTTTTGGGGACCCCGGTTAAATTCTGATTTTAAATTAACGGGCCCCCACGAAAATCGCAAGGTTTTCGTGGGTGGTTTTAATCCGATGGTAGCATATCTACCTTTGTCGGTCAATTTGGACCCCTGCTAGACCAGGACCGCTCAACCTACCTACTCTTCCTCCTCGTCTTCATCCTGCTCCCAAATAGGCTCGGTGAATTGGTCAATAAACTCCGCCGTAACCCTCTTCGCTATTCTATCCATCTCCTCGTCTGCTTGCTCGGCCAGATGGCCAAGCTCGGTCAAATCAAGTGTAATTCCTAACATTTCAGTTAGGATACCAAGCACAGCCAGGGAGGCTTTGGGATTTGCTATTTGCGTAGCATACGCTGGCACTTCGCCCAGCAAGCAAATGCCTTCCATCCCCCTTTCCTTAGCCATTCCCAATATCAATCCATTCAATCCAGCGATGCGAAGGTTACCTCTAAGAACCACATTATGTTTGCTTAACTCGTCAACTAAATTAGAAGTTGTAGTTGCTCCCCAAACCTTCATCTCTTCACTATGGTGCATGCGTGTTACCGCAGCAGCACAACTATATACCCTCGCGACTTTAAGTCTTTGCGCTACGTCCAAAACACAGTTAACCAACTCATATCCTTTGAAACCAGGCTGTTCCTCCCCGATAAAAATCACCAAGCCTTTATCTGCCTCGGCAGACTGCCAATAATAAAACTTGCTCTCAGGAAAACGAGGGCTGTCAACCACGTTGTCTCTGACTGTGACACCCATTGGTTCAAAGAAGTTAATAGGTTCAATCTCCCCTATTTCTACAGCATTTAGCTTCTCCACAAGGTACTTTGCCGCGGTAAGGGAAACATCGCCAATGCCAGGCCAGGAGGCAAGCATGGAACAACTCTTAGGGTGTGGTTGCTTACGAAGCTTTATTACGTCTTTCGTATCCATCTTAGCTTCCCTTGGTCACCACTGATACACGAGAGCAATATAAAGGAGGAGTTTGCAAAATCCCGCCAACCCACCTTGCTTCCTGCCCTATGCCCAGGAGCTCTTTTAACACTTGATATACGTTACCGGCAATCATAGTATCCTTCACTCTCCCCACTATCTCACCATTCTCTACCTTGTATCCCAGCAAAACGTTGCCACCGAAGTCACCAGCCAGAAGATTACCTTGCTCAGCCCCCATAACCTGCTCCACAATTAATCCTTCTTTCATGTCCTCCACCATCGCCTGGAAAGAAACATCTCCTCCTCCTAAAATAAGAGAGCCTATAGCTGGGCCGGGAAAACCACCACCCGCTCGCTTACCGTTACCGGTGCTCTGAGTACCGGCTAAAGCTGCCGTTTGTAAGTCATAAAGGAAATTAGCCACTATTCCATTTGTAACAAGCGGTAGACGCTGGCCGGACACCCCCTCGTCATCAAAAGGATAACTCCCTACGCCGTAAGCTATGGTAGCATCATCCCATAAGCTCAGCTTTTTGTCAAAAACTTGCTCCCCTAGTTTATCTTTTAAAGGCGAAGCCCCCTCGAGGACCGCTTTGCCGTTAAACGCCAGCACTAGAGGGCTCAGTAAAGCACTAGCTACTCCATAAGGTGTAAAAATTATTGGCAGCAGCTTGGTGGACACGGCAGCTTTTTTCTTAGCCATTTCCAGTTGCCACATCACTCTATCAGCCAGGTCATCAATATTGTCAGAAAACCGGCATGAGCTTGCGCTATCACCCACAAAAAGCATATCTGTATCACGAACAAGAATGCCTTCCAAGCTAAGGCCGAAAAAGCTTCTGTCATACCTCCCCTCGCCGCCTTGAGAATTAATCAAGAAGGTGGAACTTGTTCCTTTGGTTACTTGAACATCGCAAAGGATATCAGGAGTATGCCCCCTAATCCTGGCTATAAGCTCCTTCCCGATCTCAACCATCCTCTCCATAGCTATTTCTTCTACTTCAGGGTCGACGATGCATACTTCCGAATAGTCCTGGGAGGAAGGAAATTGAAAATTGGCCGGACTGCCAAACTGAGAGGTTTCCACGGCCATGTCAACCAAAGCCTCCAACCCGCCCCCTCCACTGGCAGTAGCAAAGCCGATTCTCCCTTCCCTGAAAATTCGCAAGGCAGTACTGCTGCTCTCCTTGGTCTGAACTTGTTTTAGTTCATTGGCTTCAAACTGTATCGGCACTGCCCGGGAAGAAACCGAAAAAACTTCAGCTTGCTCAGCCACCTTTTGAGCAGAGCGGAGAACCTCCATAATATGTTCCAATTATCTTCCTCCTACCACACAATTACGAATCCTGATATGTGGGCTGCCGTTAGAAACGGGCAGCGGAGATTGTCCCCCTTTGCCACAGCCACCACCCTGGTTCATCTCCAGGTCGTTACCTACGGCATCTATATTTTGGAGAGTAGTAAAAACATTACCGGTTAGCACCACGGGGCGCAATAACTCTGCTAATCTCCCCCGGCGAATCATGAAAGCCTCCCCAGCGGAGAAGGTAAACATCTCCAGGCTGGTCGTCCCGCCGTACCAGTCCTTGACATAGACGCCTTCCTCGATGTCACCGAGCATCTCCTCGAAGGAAGCGCTACCTGACTCAATAAAGGTATTGCTCATTCGCACTATGGGGGGAAAGAGGTAATTAATGGCTCGAGCATTCCCCGTAGCCCTTTCTCCCATCTTAGCCGCTGTTTCCCGGGAATGAAGCCTTCCCTCCAGAATGCCCTCGCGAATAAGATAGGTTTTCCTTGCCGGCGTCCCTTCATCATCGTATTTATAACTTCCCCGCAAATTAGGGATAGTAGCATCATCAATGATATTGAGATGCTTGCCGCCAAATCTTTTTCCCAGGACCATGATTTGCTGCAGGTTTTCATTTTGATATACAAAATCCGACTCGGATAAATGCCCGAAGGCTTCATGAGCAAAGACTCCAGCCAGAATAGGGTTCAAAATCACGGTATACTCTCCACCTTTTACCTGGGGGGCAGAAAGAAGGGCTGTGGCACGCCTCGCTATCTCCCTGGCTTGCTCATGTAGCCTCTCCATGGCGGAAAACTCGCCATTGCTTCCCAGGCTCAGTCCCGCTTGTTGAACCTCGTTATCCTCACGAGCTATGGCTGTCAATCGTAAATTAAGGTCAGTTTTAGCTTGCTCTATGTAGCTACCTTCAGAACTGGCGAAGATACGTTGCCTCCTGGCATCACGATAGTTGATTCTTGAGCTTTGAATTTTGGGGCTACTTAACATAATATCATTATAGCTATCCAAAAGCTCTTTCTTGGTTGCCAGCGGTATGGTTGTGGCATCTTGCTTTAACTGTGATACCACCGTCTCCACTACAGGCTCCGTAGGGAAAAGCTCAAATGGTCCCCTGCTGGCTAACCTAGCCTCCTCCACCGCCAGAGCTACCTTGTCCCGCAGTCCATCAAGACGATTAAAGCTGACGAATCCCCAACTGCCCTGGACTAAAGCGCGGATATTGCCACCGGAATTACGAGCCCTGCTTATCTCCTCCAGCCTCTCCCCCCTGTAGACAATGTTGGTAGCCTGGCTCTCTTCAAAATGGATTTCGATATAGTCGGCACCGTGGCCTTTCAAGGCATCAGTAATCAGGTCCCGCATGCCTCTATTGTAGCCCTTGATACGAATAAAGGCAAAGAGCGCTGTCGTTCTGAGCCGCCTCTCTTCTGTCATTGCGAGCGAAGCGTCGCAATGACAAGAGCGTAGGGGCGGGGCTTGTCCCCGCCCGGAAAGCGGAGATAAACTCTGCCATTACGCTGACGAAGCTACCTGCACAACGACCTCCCAATATAGTAGAATATTGCCGACCTTTAATTTATACCCGTCTCCTGATATTATCTGGGTTACGGTAATGAAATTCATAGATAAACTGCTTAATATCAGCCGAAAGAACCAGAGCTGGCTTTGCATCGGACTTGACCCCGACCCTGAGCTTATGCCCCAGGTAGACGTTCTACAATTCAACAAAACCATTATCGAGGCCACCTCCGACCTGGTCTGTGCCTATAAGCCCAATCTGGCTTTCTATGAAGCTTTAGGGACCGAAGGGCTTGCTATCTTGGAGAAGACTGTTAAATATGTGCCTGGCGATATTCCTGTAATTGGTGACGCCAAGCGCAGCGATATCGGTAACACCGCCAGGGCTTATGCCAGGGCTCTCTTCTCAGTTCTGGGCTTCGATGCCGCTACCGTCAATCCCTACCTTGGCTTCGATTCCATAGAGCCTTTCATTGATTATCAAGACAAAGGGGTATTTATCCTGTGTCGAACATCAAACCGAGGAGCCACAGATTTCCAGAACCTTTACACCAATGGCCTGCCACTATACGAAGCAGTGGCTCGAAAAGCCAAAGAATGGAATACTTATGGCAATATTGGCTTAGTAGTCGGGGCTACCTATCCTGAAGAATTAAAGAAAGTCCGCTCGATTTGCCCCGAAATGCCTCTGCTTATCCCCGGCATTGGCGCTCAGGGAGGAGACCTGGCTTCAGCAGTTGGCTATGGAGTGGATGCTCGAGGAGAAAAGGCGATTATCAATGTGTCCAGGCAAATTCTTTATGCCTCGAAGGAAAAGGATTTTTCCGAAGCGGCTAGGACTATGGCTGAAAAAATCCGCAACCAAATCAATGACTATAGAAATAAAGCCCGGTGATATAGTCCGGCTGCGCAAAGCGCACCCTTGCGGCAGCTATGAATGGGAAGTGGTGAGGGTGGGCGCCGACATCGGCCTCAAATGCCTTAAATGCCAGCGAAGGGTACTTTTGGAGAGAAGCGTTTTCCAAGGAAGGGCGAAAACTGTGGTTGCCAGGAGTAATTAGTTCTTTGGCAATAGGAACCCTCGCATGTTACGTTTTACTTCAGAGGAAAAATATGGTATAAATAGCTTTAGATTGGAGAAGAAGATGAAAACCTACACTTTTAGAGTAGTAGTGGAGCCTGACGAAGACCGCTGGTTTGCTTATTGCCCAGTCCTCGAAGACAAAGGAGGAGCTACCTGGGGCTATACCAAAGCAGAAGCCTTAAAGAACATAAGGGAAGTTGTTGAGATGACTATCGAAAGCATGATTGAACATGGAGAGCCAATCCCAGAGGAACCAGAGGCAGAGGTGAAGGTTTCTTCTGAGCCTCTAGTGGCTGTCACTGTGTGACCGGCATCAACTATTCAAAGCTTCGGTCTTTAACTGCTAGAGAGCTGATAAACGCTCTAATCAAGGACGGCTTTTCTCCTGAGCGACAATCGGGCAGCCACCAGCAATACCTTCATCCGGACAAGAGGCGAGTAACGATTTCTTTTCATCATCCTGGCGACACTTTTACTCCTAGGACTTTGAAAAGCATGATTGAGAAACAAGCCAAATGGAATGAAGACGATTTGAAACGTCTCAACCTTTTGAAATAACCAGATTCACTTTCAGAGGCTAAGGCAAATGCCTCAAATGTCAGAGAAGGGTGCTTCTGGCAAGAGATGTGTTTGAGAGAAGGGTGAAGGAATTTGTCTCCAAAAGTGACTAACTACCCAGCCTCGCCACAATAAAAAGCACCCTGTGATGGTTTGTGTAGTGAGGTAACAAAACAGGCTAATGTGCAACATTCGGAAAGGTTGCTGATAGGGCTATGCCTTCACTGACCGACGTCTCCCAAGGACTATGACTGCTAGCACGAGTATACCAATGGCTATTATTGCCCAGCCCCAAGCGGGCATGCCCGGTCTCTGCCCGACCTGAATGGCTCTCGAGTGAGTGGAGACTACGCCATCGTTGTCCACTACAACTAAAAATACGGTATACTCACCAGGCGCCGAGTAAGCGTGCGTTACTAGTTTACCTGTTGAAGTATTTCCATCTCCGAAGTTCCATTCGTAGGACACAATCTCACCATCAGCGTCACTAGATTGAGAGGCATCAAAGTCAATTTCCTCATTGACAGAGATGTTGCTCGGTGAAAAATCAAATGACGCGATCGGTGGCTGGAGAGTTTTTGTTTCTTCGAAGACACCATCACCGTCAGAATCTACCTGGACTGTGACTCCTTCTCCTCCTTCAGAGAGCGCATCCCAATTGACACTGTATTGATGTGTTGCTCCATTTGTCATGGGGATATCTAGAACAGCAAATCTTATCATTTCTCCATTCTCGAAAAACCCTTCCAATAAGTCGTAGGTACCATCGCTTGTCCCTACTATCTTGCAAACGAGAGGACCATCAGGTGAAAAGACAGTGACGGCCTTGTTTGTCTCGTCATATTCAGAATCTGGAATTTCCTGTCTAACTTGTCCATCCACCAACCCCGTAATACGCCCTTGCGAATCATACACCCTAAGTTCTCCAGGACTAAAAATTCTGCAGAACCAAGTGGGGATCTCGCGGATTTCCAAATTAATATCATTCATAGTCTCCGATATTGTCCCGTTCCACATACCTTGAACCGGTGGGGGGCAATTACATACCGTGGTCATGCCTGCTTGGAATTGACAAGGGTCGAATCCTCGTTGTGCCTTAATTGTAAAATCATAACCAATAGGTAGATATACTAGATAGTCCTTACCATCCTCGAAACCCTCCAATTCATCGGAATAACCGTTCTCTACACAATCAAGAATGGAACCATAGGTTATCAGGGCAGTAGAAATGAGAGCGGGCAAGCCTGCACTCTTAATGATAGCGTCTGCTATCGCTTTGGCGAGCTTCTCTAATACCATTTGTCCAGGGTGGTTTATCCAATCCAATATAGTCTGAGAAACAAGGGTGTTCCAAACGCATCCCGCTACGCTCGAAGATTCCATAATTGCCACTAATTCTATGTAACGGGGATCTTGTACCAAATTTGTCTTTATCCTTACCAACTTGTACAACGTTGGTGGTTCAGGTGAGCAGACCAAGACTATGTTTATTGGTTGATCACTAAATTCTAGTTTTCCCGATAGAAATATGGGAAAAGAGTCAATTTCCCCTCCCTCTTGGGCGATGCGCTCAACTATACTTCCCGCAAAACTCGAAATGGCAAATTCGTCAAGACTTATGGTATCGGGTAACTCGAACCATTCAGGTAATGGAACGACTTCGATCTCCTTGAAACACTGGCTGGTCTGGCCGGCGCTATCCTTAAGTTCTACCCAGATCTCTTTTTCCCCACCTGTTGCAAAAGACCAAGTCATGCATTTGCTTCCAGCATGCCAATCCCCAGAAGAAGTATCCCAATCATACCATGCTGTCCACTGACCGGTTGGGACTCCATTCTGTGTATCGTCCGAGGAGAATCGTACCTCCTTGATACCATTACTCGCCGTAGAGTTGCTTACACAGATAGTGAAGGAATCTCCGATTCCAACGCCACTAATTTCCCAACAGAGAGGTAAATGGGGGTCAATGTATGCTCCAGATTGGCATTGCTCGAGTGTTATAACACAGTTTGGCTGTTCATCTTTTACCAGGTAGGCATGCTTCTCACCAGTGGTGGTAATACTCTGAGACCAAGAGTTGGTATCATAACCGCTCTTGGAAGCAGTAAAGCTCCAAGTACCCGGCACCCCAGTGATGGCGACATAGCCATTGGAGTTGGTAGTCTGGCTGAAGGAGTTACCAGCACCATCCTGACCGGTGACCTGGGCTCCCACAATAATCGGCCCACTGGCACTGTTTTCATGGACATACAGCGTCAGGGTAACGTTGGTGACCTGCTTTATAAGGTAGGCGTGCCTCTCACAGGTGGTGGTGATGCTCTGAGACCAGGAGTTGGTCTGGTAGCCAGTCTTGGAGGCGGTGAAGCTCCATGTCCCCGGCACCCCAGTGATGGTGACATAGCCAGTGGCGCTGGTCGTCTTATCGAAGCTGATGCCACCACCATCCTGACCGGTGACCTGTGCCCCTACAATAATTGGCCCACTGGTACTGCCTTCATGGACATATAGCGTCAGGGCGACCTCTTTTTGCTCGGTGGTGAAGCTGCGCTGAGCCGAATACTGTCCCAGTTGGACACCCTTGCTGCCATCCCACTTGAAGGCCTGGACCTGCCACCAGTAGGTGGTGCTGTGGTCGAGGTTTGAGAGTGGTGTATAGCTGGTCGAGGTCAACCAAATCTCGCTGATGACAACACCGGGGGCGGATGTCACGTCGCTGTTCAATTCTTCAAGAGGTACCGGGCTACTAAAGGGACTGTCGCCCACTATTCTATAGTTTCCGGAGGTCTGGCTTGCAACATAAGCCTGGGCAGCTTCATAAGTGGGAAACGTCCAGCCATTGGTGATTTCCTTATATTTGTCTCCTGCACTGGTTACCTTCTCTTCATAAGATATGACTATCGATTCCGTGGGAATCACGGCTTTGCCATCAAAGTAGTAAAGCCTGACCACAGTGGATTGGTAGTAGGCGGGATAGAATAAGGTTCCCCATTGGCCGCCATCCTGCGTCTGCACATAATAAACTTCGCAAAACCCATCCTCGGGCTCGGTGGGCAGGAGATTCTTGTCGATGGCGACCACCAGCCAGTACCTGTTAGCTCCAGATATTGAGGACCAACTGAAGGTCGGGCGCAGCGCCATCTCAGCAGTCGCCTGTGCCGGACTAATCAGCGTTGGAGGAGGCAGTGTACATGTGGCAGCCTGCTCCGGTATCTGCCCTTCATACTTTATAAGGTAGGCATGATTTTCACAGGTGGTGGGAATGCTCTGCGACCAGGAATTGGTATCATAACCGCTCTTGGAGGCAGTAAAGCTCCAAGTACCCGGCACCCCGGTGATGGTGACATAGCCATTGGAGTTGGTAGTCTGGCTGAAGGAGTTACCAGCACCATCCTGACCAGTGATCTGTGCCCCTACAATGATCGGCCCGCTGGCACTGCCTTCATGGACATATAGCGTCAAGGTAACGTTGGTCACCTGCTTTATAAGGTAAGCATGCTTCTCACAGGTGGTGGTGATGCTCTGCGACCAAGAGTTGGTATCATAACCGCTCTTGGAAGCAGTAAAGCTCCAAGTACCCGGCACCCCGGTGATGGTGACATAGCCATTGGAGTTGGTAGTCTGGTCAAAACTATTGCCAGCGCCGTCCTGACCGATCACCCTCGCGCCAGCGATGACTGGCCCACTGGCGCTGTTTTCATGGACGTATAACGTCAGAGTAACGGTCGGTGTAGGACCAGTTCCCCTAGTTTCCTTCTGATCCACAACAAAGCCGTAGGCGGTAAACTTACCATCTGTCTTTAGCTTTATTTTTAACGTATCTCCGGTAAACCATTCCGTCCAGATATCCTGGCCATTATCGCTTGCAGAGTAAGTAGCAAGCTGCTGGTTGTTCTTGTCCAAAATGTATATATAGTCATCATAATTACTCCACCCATAGTATGTGTGGTCGAGTTCCAGCTTATTAAAATGGATCCTCATCTGGGATACCCCGGGCTCGGAGATCGTCCAGATGTACTCGTAGTTATTGGCGTATTCATGGTATGACTCTGCTAGGTAGGAAGAAGATGGCGCCGGCGAAACCCTAGTTTCCTTCTGATCCACAACAAAGCCGTAGGCGGTAAACTTACCATCTGTCTTTAGCTTTATTTTTAACGTATCTCCGGTAAACCATTCCGTCCAGATATCCTGGCCATTATCGCTTGAGGAGTAAGTAGCGAGTTGTTGGTTGTTCTTGTCCAAAATGTATATATAGTCATCATAATTACTCCACTCATAGTATGTGTGGTCAAGCTCCAGCTTATTAAAATGGAGCCTCATCTGGGATACCCCGGGCTCGGAGATCGTCCAGATGTACTCGTAGTTATTGGCGTATTCATGGTATGACTCTGCTAGGTAGGAAGAAGATGGCGCCGGCGAAACCCTAGTTTCCTTCTGATCCACAACAAAGCCGTAGGCGGTAAACTTACCATCTGTCTTTAGCTTTATTTTTAACGTATCTCCGGTAAACCATTCCGTCCAGATATCCTGGCCATTATCGCTTGAGGAGTAAGTAGCGAGTTGTTGGTTGTTCTTGTCCAAAATGTATATATAGTCATCATAATTACTCCACTCATAGTATGTGTGGTCAAGCTCCAGCTTATTAAAATGGAGCCTCATCTGGGATACCCCGGGCTCGGAGACCGTCCAGATGTACTCATAGTTATTGGCGTAGGGGTGGTTTGACTCGGCTAATGACCCTTGAGCAAATACTGCTATGGTTGGTGCTAGGTCACTGGCAACGGCAAGAAGGGACAAAACTAATAAGATGCCAATTGCTCGGACCGTGTGGACACGATACAAAGTTCCCATTTCTTATACTCTTCTTGCAGTTCTTCAGTCTCTTTTTCTACATAATATATATATATGTAATTTTCCAGCCACTTTCGAATTTTTCTAAGAGTAACGTCCGCTTTCCTCCCCACATCCCCGCTTGAAAACCTAAATTTGACTGACCTGCCGGGCTGAGTGTTACCTCAACGGTGACATAGGCATACTCTCCGCCGAATTCTTTACCCCTTTCTTCTCCCAATATCTCTATCCTTTCAAAGCTTCCCGCAAGTTTACCCATTCTGGCGAGTTCACCTAAATCGGTGTACTCGAGTTCCATATACATAGGTGAAATGCATTCTTGGGCTTTACTAAGATCCCCCTCGTTAAGCGCAGCGTAGAAATTTCTAACGACAGCAGATGGTGAACCTTCGCTATCACACCCAGCTAAACATAGAATTGAAGCAATCAGGACGATTGAAACGACCGCCAATGAAAGCCATCTTCTGACCATGTTCTTACTCCCTTCACATCCTAAAGGCCGTATAGCCTTCGCTCTATCAGAGACTTATTTGACCCTCCAATTGTACTTTGGACCAAGGCAATCCTATTAACCTAGGTTTCTTCCTTTCTACCAATCAGTGCCAATATACCAGCTATAAATAATAAAACACTGCTAAAAAGAAGAGGACCACCTGCAATGCTAAGTTTTTCTATCGAGAATGAGCCCATTCCTTCTCCCATCATGATAGCCCCGGCCGTAAACATAAAGATAGCGCTTAAAAGCATCAAAATTCCAGCAGCGCGGGGTTTGGCCAAGCTTATAGCTGCTCCGATGACTCCCATCAACGTCAATGGAAGAAAAGCCATTGAAACTGCCGCTAAACCCTCAGTCTCAAACTCAAAAAATTCTCCCAGTTCTTTGAATATCACGCCCATTGCAAGAGCAAGAATCCCCAAAGTATAGCCGCCTATTCCCCCAATAAAACCTAAAACCATTGCGCCGATTCTCAATCTCATTGTTTCCTCCTTTCTGCTTTGTATACTCTCTCCGGTTTGGGCATCATTCTACTCCTTCCCTAGGTGCTGGGCTCAAAATAACGAGAGTTGCGACAATTCTCCGCTTCACACACTTGACCGCCAACTTCATGTTAGTGTCAAAGTAGTATTTCTTATAGTGGCTATTATACCACTATCTAAGAGATGGTCAATAGTTGTTTGTGCGGCGTCCAATACATACTATAGAGTTGAGGAGTCACAAAACGCTACCCTGTTGGACAACTGCCAGGTCACCTCCTCTTACAAGATCATTCTATGGCGTTTTATTGAATAGAAGGCATCAGGTAAATTGGGAAAGGCTTTGTTTCTTGCGTGAAGTACGAGATGCATCCTTGGGGTTGGTTATCACTTCTTTGGCAGCTCAGGCACAACTACTTGAAAAGGCACGGTAATATCGAAATCACCACTAAAGATTATTCTTGCCTCGTGAATTCCGGGGGAATAAAACCAGACTAAACGGATTGTGGGGTCTGGATTAGGTACTACTTCATACCAAGCACGTGAACTACAGTTCGCTTCTTTATCAGGGAAAATGATTAGGCTTGTATCGTAACAATGGAAGGAGTCAGTAAGGCAACCAGCGGAAATCCAGCCCCCCAAACATTGCCCTGCGCAGCTGATCGGACCTCCGCGAACTGTAATTTCAATGGGGTAAGGGCTGGTATTTCTAACTTTGAATTCTATGTCCCTTAGGTGGTATCGCCATTGACGTCCTTCCGGTGGCCAATAGACTTCAAAATCCCCACTGTAGCCAGTTATCTCAATTTCCGGTGGCGTTACAGGAGGGAAGGTAAAGGTATGTGTTGCTATGATCTTCTCGGTATCTTTTTTCTTCACAACTAGTTTGTATTCACCAGGGAGGGGCAATCCGTGACGGAAAAGCTCAAAGCAAACTATGCCCTCAGTATCTTCACAAGTATAATCGGTCTCACATGAACTGGGCCAATATTTTTCGATTACCTTTCCCTGAGGGTTTATAAGGAAATAGTCGAATGAGTAGCCGAACCTCTTGTATGTTACTTCTAAGCCCCTCCCACCGCGGTCCCAAAGTTTCAATTCGTGATGTAATATTTCGAATCCTGCTTGTTCAATCAATGAACAGCGCTCAAGGAATATAGCATTGTCTCTTTTGCCTACACATTTTCCTGTGACGATGACTTCCTCGTTTCTATTGACTGTGAGTAACTGGTCTTCACGGTCGAAGAAACAACGTAAAAGTTCCGCTGTTGAATACCCCCCACCCATGTATCTCCCGCTTCCTATAGAAATGTAAGGCTTATTCGTGTCTGGGTCTCTACCTATTTTGCCTATCCTTCCCGTTGTAGTTAGAACACGATTTTTGTATCTTTGATCTGCTGCTATCTCATTTTCTTTATATTCATCAAATAGATCACTAGCTGTTATTTTTATTCCCCCAAGTTCTTCAGTAGGTGGGGTAGTTCCAGGTGTGGCAGGCTCAGTCGGTCCCTTTGTCGAGACTACGAATATCACCACGATGATAGCTATAGTACAAGCTACAATGATTCCTGCCAGCTGTTTCTTACTCATTCCGTCCCCCCTTCACAATCAAGATTGTCAGGCTAATTTTCTGGACCTTCTCCACTATCTTCAATTTGAGTATATGGTATAGAGACCAGCGGGTACTGTCAATAGGTTGCCGTGTCCAAGCCATACTATAGAGTTAAGGAGCCACAAAACACTATATTGTCACGCCGGAGGTAACAAGACAAGTAACTGTTTTCCTGGCTCAACAATCCGCCTAAACTATGAAATTCGAAATGATGTGAGTTCAAAGATTTCAGTCAGATCTTTTCGAATCCTATCATATACAGCCTTACGAATTGTGTAGGGCTCATTGAAGAAAGTTGTTAGTACAGACCTTGTAATCGATACATGCATGGATGAGGTCCACCTACCATATTTCTTCAACTTTTCTAACCAATGATCCATTAACTCATAGCAGTTCTTAGAAGAAGGACTTGGGAATTCAGAGACCTTCTGATTCAAAACCACAATAACTTCGTTACTACGGCCCTTTTCTAGTGGCTCGAAGTAGTAGTCGCAACTACCTGAAGCTTTGCGATCCTTACTTGGTTCTGGCCTTTCTATTTCAGCTACAGTACGCACAGGCAACAACTGATAGAATACTAACCTCTGGGATAATTGACCGAAGTTAAGTCTTACCATCTCAGAGTATCCATCTAGGAAATTCTGAAAGTATAGTTTGACGTATTTAACAAGTGTTTCGTCTTTGTAGAATTGAGTTACCCAATTACTACCTGTTGGAACTCTGTCGTATTCAGGCAATATGGGATCGCCAATGACAGTATAACCATTCTTAGCCAGTAGTTTTAACCTGAGGAGCAAATCATTAAGATGAATATTTTCTCCCCCAACACCTAGCATGACTTGTCCTGCTCCATAGCTATGTAAGAGTTTGTTTATCTGTGCCGCGATAAGAGAAATATCTGCCGGTATAGTTATTGCCAGAATGTGCTCGCGCACGAGATAACGAACCTCTGCTTGAGTATGTTCATAAAGCAACCTCGGTGGCTCTGGTAAATTCATACTTCGAATAAGCCCTTCAAGTTCCCTCCAAATATCTTCAATAGCTATCTTGTGTGCTCCAGCAATCCCCACTTCACTCAACGACAAGCCTCTGACTGCCTCATTGCACAGAATATCCGTATCTAGCAATGATCGCATGGTCGTACTCGCTGGGAATTCGCTTAATAGTCGAACCTTACCTCCGATTTTCTCTTCATTCGAATACCCATACGAAATATATGCCCCACCCTCACTCGAGAACCTACCGACTATCGCCGGTTTCGAACTTTTACCGAAATACACATTTGGCATCAGTATATCGCGCATAGCTGGAAACCAGCGTTCTATTACACGCGATCTCACTTCGAGTATTTCGCTTAATATAAGTCTACTAAGATCTTCATCGGATAATGCGGGAGTAGAGGTCGGGTTAGACAAAGCATTTGAAAGACAGCGTGTATAAAGATAAAAGTCTGCATCAAGCACGTCGAGTAAGAAGCGGCTTGTTTCGGAGCTATCATCAAACAGCGCAGAAGCAAAAATTGAAACCTGCTCCCACGATGGATTCGAGATAAACTCGATGATACCCTCATGTTTTCTAATTCGCTCAATTATGAGTTGACTCGCGAAATACTCCCGGAACGAAGCGTGCCAGAATGTGTACCCGCTTGCTTCCTTTTTGATCACCCCGCTGGAAACTAGTTCATTCAGCAAATCCACACTAGAGAAATCCACTCGTTCGCTGGATATTACATCATGTAGCTGACCTATTGTTTCATCTTCAGAAATAGAGTAGTTTGATTCAGTCTGCATATAAACCGCTAGTTTCGTAAGAGCTCTCTTTTTCCATATTGCGTCAATTCTTGCGCCTCTGGCTTTCTCCCACCTTGTAAATAGAAAGTCGAAGTACTTCATATAGACATCAGCTAAGCTAGTAGGCTTAGAGCCCTCGGCAAGGATATTAGCTATGAAGCTGAGAATTAGTGGATGCTTTGAAAGCTCGCGTAGAGGAGCTGGCCAAGAATAAAAACTGCCAGTATTAAACTCTCTTCCACTGAATTCAGCTATATATTTAATGATATCCGCATCTTGTAACGGCTCTAGATATGCTATTGGAAAATCCAAATCTGCAATGTGTGCCGTAGTTCTACAAGTGACTATTATCTCTACATTTTTATAGGTTCTAGCAATAGACTTGATCTGATTGATTTTCTCTGGTAATTCGTGTGGGGGCACCTCATCAAGACCATCGAATAGAAATACAACACTATAATTCTCAAGGATAGCTTTTATCCGTGATCTTTCAAGACGGAGACCATACTCGCTGAACACACTTTCGATTTGGGAGAAGACATCGTTCTGCCCCCAATTCCGCATATTGACATATATTGGTAACTGTTTGGTGCCGGTTTCCTCAATTGCAAGCTTAGAAAGACGCGCGGTCAGGTTTAGCAACTCTGTAGTTTTTCCCGAACCTGCTGCTCCCAAGACTACCACCCGTTTGTGTTTAGCCAAGATGGCATCCATTGTTTCTGAAGCGCCAAACTGCAGATTTGCTTTCATCGGTATGTAAAACTTAGATATGTTCCGAAGAGAAGCAGGGACAAGCGCAAGATAATGAGTCACTTCTTTTTCAAAGGACACTCTGGCTTGATCAAGCAGCTGTCGAGCATATTCACGAAGTTGCCCAGCGAGTTCTCCATCAGCAAGAACTCTCATTACTTCTGGATATTCTTTTTGCAATTGATAATCTTCAACAAGACGATGGAAAAAGTCGTCAAAAGAAGCTTTTACTATCTCACCAATATCATTTGCGTCTTTGAAAATGGCATATTTGGATTGTTTCTGAACAACGTCAAGCAACCGTTTTGCTTCACTTGATCTTGAAACGTCTTTCACGAAGGCAAAAACAGGTCTTTTAAGGCTAACCGCTTCATAGTATTCTTTCTTTACAGCGTCTGTAACTTTCCCTCCCAATATCAATATAAACAGATGGCAATCATTAACTCCGCGAAGGTAATAGTCCTCAGCTGGTAAGTCAGATGCTGGTGTATGTTCAAATGCCCAAGGAGTAGTTGGCGAATAATCTTTAACGGTCTTTATGACTTCAGATCGCTCAGAACTTAAGTCCTCAATCTCTTTATTCTGAACGGAGCTGATAAATATTTTTACTTTTTCCGTGGGTTCTGGCATTGTCTCATCATATAACCATTTAAATTTAAAAAGATGAATCTTGAGGAGATGATAACATAGAATAAAGCGAATCTAAAATGAACAAAACCGTGAAAAGTTGGCTTTATCAGCTCTGTGTGCTAGTTTATATACTCTTTCATGGCTCGCTGTATCTTCCATATTGATTTGGATGCCTTCTTCGTTTCTGTGGAGCAGGCGATTAACCCGAAGCTGAAGGGAAAGCCGGTAATCGTCGGCGGAGACCCTGAGCGCCGCGGCGTAGTTGCCTCTGCCTCCTATGAAGCGCGACCTTTCGGCATCCATGCTGGTATGCCGTCATCCAAGGCACGCCGCCTTTGTCCCCAGGCAACCATCAATGTATCACAACATATTCTTTCACCCCTGAAAGGAAAAGGATTTTGCCCAAGCAGCTAGAAACATGGCTGGAAAAATTCGCAAGCAAATCAATTCCAACAGAATTGTTCTGGGGACATAATACCTGATTTACAGTAGGCCTGATTGGTATGGTGTCCCTGGAATTTATAAGAAGAGCGAGCTCCAAATTTTGAAGCTCGCTCCTGAATATCGCTATTCAGTTTTTAAATCACCCCTACTCTTCCACTTCAGCTTCCGGCTGAACTGCCGTTGCCCCTTCCTGGGAGCCTTGCCTTACAGACGAAGAGCTCAGGGCTTCCATGTGCTCTCAAGCAACGCACATTACGTTGCCGGAGAGCTCCGATCGGGAAACACCCATCGGCATAACCAAGCCTCTCTTCGTATCATGCCCCACCTCCTTGCTAGGCGTCGACCATCCTTGCCTAACATATATATTTTAGCATAATGCAGAGAGCTATGTCAAAAATGCAAGCGTGGAACTTTTAATGTTCTGATCGCTCCTACCTGTCATTGCGAGTCCCGATAAATCGGGACGAAGCAATCTCCAGCACAAAATCGTGAAGGAAGGGATTCCTTCTCACCTCGATTAATATCAAATCCTAAACAGTATCAAGCACCAAATTTTAAACAATATCGGAATCCAAAAATCAAAATGACAATTCAAAACGGAAAAATGTAGTGCGAGGCTTTAGCCTCGTGCCAGGGCAGGATTGCACGACCTTAAAAGGTCGCACTACAATCGTATTTGGAATTTAGCCAATGGGATTACCACGCGGAGTTTACCCTGAGTAGAGGTGAGATTCTTCGCCTTCGGCTCAGAATGACAGGAAGCGAAGGGCTCGCAATGACAGTGTGGAGTCATTGATCAAGCTGATGTTATTATAGGTGCAAAAGGACCTATCAATATGGATATTTATGAGCAGTTAAGGAGTAAGCTTAAGGAAGCTGTGGAGAGGAACAAGGCTGATGGCATACTCCTGTCAGGAGGGCTCGATACGAGCATTTTGGCTTTTGTAGCTAAGCCGAGCACAGGCTTCACAGTGGCGTTGAAAGGCTCCCCGGCATCTGACCTGAGTTATTCAGAAAAGATTTCCAAGCTCCTGGGAATACAGCATAAAAAGATGGAGTTCACTACGGAAGAGGCGCTTGCCACCCTTTCTGAGGTTATAAAAATACTGAAAACCTTTGACCTCGCCATGCCTAATGACCTTTCCATATATTTTGCCCTAAAGCTGGCTAAAGAAAGTGAGATTCGTTCTACAATGACGGGCGATGGCGCAGATGAGCTTTTCGCCGGCTATTCTTACATGGCAGGGCTTCGACCTAAAGACCTGGAAAGATATATAAGAAGGCTTTCACAAAACTGGCATTTCTCATCCGGCTATCTTGGCAGGGCTTTGGGCGTTGAAATAAGGCAGCCCTTCCTTGATGAGGATTTCGTTCGCTTTGCCCTGGAAATAAAGCCGGAGCTCAAGGTCAAAGATGGGGTAGGGAAGTATATCCTGAGAAAGAGCTTTGAGGACTTGATTCCGCCGGAGATAGTGTGGAGGAGAAAGGAGCCCATAGAATATGGCTCAGGCTCTACCAGGCTACACGAAATAATAAACAGTATGGTCACAGACAGAGAGTTCCAATCAGCAAGAAAGGAAGTTGACATAAAGTTCATAAACAAAGAGCACTTTTTTTACTGGCGTATCTATAATCAAGTCGTGGGGAAAATTCCCAAGGCCAGTGGTGATGAAGTTAGCTGCTCCTGCTGCGGGGCAGGCATGGGCAAGTACCACTGCCGCACCTGCGGCTTCTCCCGCCCCCTGAATGAATATCTTTAGAGATTTTCCTCGAAGCCTGCCTGAGAGCGCTATGAAATTGCTTTGCTTCGCTCGCAATAATGGATAAGAGGGCTACCCCTTTATCTTTACTGGGATGCCGGAGACCATGAAGTAGACTTCACTGGCGTGTTGGGCTAGAAGTTGATTGGCTTTGCCCAGGAGGTCTCGATAGACTCGCCCCAGCTTGTTATCTGGCACCAAGCCCAGGCCTACTTCGTTGGAGACCATTATAAAATTGCCGTCATGTTTGTCAATACAGTCAATTAAGTATTCCATCTCAGCCATGACATGCTTTTCTGCTTCGGGGATTGCTTCGGCGCTTTCACCCTCACCTTCGTCCTCTCCCGTCAAGGGAGAGGAAAGGGCTTTTCCATGCTCCTTAGTTAGTATGTTAGAGACAAGGAGAGTAATACAGTCGAGGAGGACTACATCGGCATCTTTAATCTGGTCTTGCAACTTTTGGCCCACTTTAGTAGCAATTTCCAAAGTTCTCCAGTCCTTGGGACGCATCCTCTTGTGCTCCTCAATCCTTGAAGCCATTTCTTCATCGAGGGGCTCCCCGGTAGCCACAAAGAGCACTCCCTCTCCGAGCCTTTTTGCTAGGCTTTGAGCAAAGCTGCTTTTGCCGCTGCGAGCTCCACCGAGAATTAAGATGAATTTCTTAGCCATGAGACTGACTGTTCCTTTCTTACAGGAGTGAACCCCACCAACTGGCGCCTCCTAATTCAGCAATTATAAAGGCTAGAATTAGCACAGTCACCTCAGCAAATTCGTTTATCGCTCCATAGTTGTCCCCGGTAAGTCCTCCAAATTTGGAACAGAGATACTTTGAGGCCGCCCAGAGAATGAGGGAAAGCGCTGCCAGTAGTGCTGCTCCCCACCAGTTCAGCAAGGCGAATGCCATAACTAAAGCAAATATTGTTGCTGCTGCCATCCCTTTCCAATTTGCCTTTTGCTTGGCAGCCCAGCCCAGCCCCTCTTTCTTGGCGGGAGAGAAGGCATAGATAGCGTAGACCATTCCCCAGCGACTTAAAACGGGCGTGAGTATCAGGGCACTTGCTCGTAACCCCTCTGGCAAGGCGAACAAAGCGGCAAACTTGGCCAGAATGAGGCAGCAGCCTCCAACTACTCCAAACGCGCCTACTTGAGTATCAGCCATAATTTTTAATTTATCGGAAGCCGAGCTTCTGACCACAAGTCCATCACAGGTATCAACAAAGCCATCGAGATGGAGCGACCCCGTAAGGATTACGAGAGCAATAATAAGCAAGATATTCACTACAATGGGAGGCAGAAATAATCCCAGCAGACAGTCAAGCCCAAATAGCACCAGGCCAAGAAAGAGTCCTACTATTGGGAAGAAGCTTATTGAGCGTCCTAAGTCCTCAGCGCTATACACCCGATAGCGAGGTGGGGAGGGGATTATGGTAAGAAATTGCCAGGCAATCCAGAATCGCATCTATTCAGCTTCCTTCTGGGCTTCTGAAACGCCAGCTTCAGCGAAAGTCGCCATTTCAGCTAAGGTTTTCACCGCTGCCTCCACAATCACTATGCCTAGCGCTGCCCCGGTTCCTTCACCAAGGCGCATGTCCAGGCTCAGGAGCGGAGTCAATCCTATGTGCTGCAATATTACCTTATGCCCACTCTCGGCAGAGAGGTGGGCGGCGATGAGATAATCCTTCAACCTTGGTGCAAGTCCGGTAGCAATAAGCGCAGCAGCTCCTGAAATAAAGCCATCAATGACCACAGGTATACGATGTGCTGCTGTTCCAAGAATAACTCCCGCCAGCCCGCCAATTTCAAAGCCACCAACTTTGCTTAACACATCTATGGGGTCTCGCGAATCAGGCTTGTTGATGCCCAAAGCTTTCTGAACCACCTTGACCTTGTGTTCTAGTTGCTTATCATCGAGCCCTTCACCTCGCCCGGTGACCTTTTCTGCCGGCTCACCTGTAATAGCAACAGCTATGGCACTACTGGCAGTGGTATTGCCAATGCCCATATCCCCGATGCCTATGATGTCGAGCCCTTTAGCTATCTCGGCCTCAACTACTGCAATCCCCGCCTCGATGGCATCCAACGCTTGTTGTCTGGTCATAGCCGGGCCTTTGGTCATATTCCTGGTGCCGAAATCTATCATCTTGCAGACGAGATTGGGATGGGGCTCAAATCCCTCGACCACGCCCATATCAACCACGACGACGCGAGCACCGACAAATCGGGCAAGAACATTTATACCAGCACCACCGTTGAGGAAGTTAAATACCATCTGCTTCGTAACTTCTTGGGGGTAGAGGGTCACTCCTTCTTCTACCACACCGTGGTCAGCAGCCATGGTCACAATAGCTTTATGCTCGAAACCACGAATTATCTTGCCCTTGATACCAGCTATCTTGATGGATAGCTCCTCAAGCTGTCCTAAGCTACCCTTTGGTTTGGTTAGTTCATTCTGGCGAGCTTTGGCAGCTTCTATCGCCTTACTATCTAGAGGCTTTATTCGCCTCAGCACTTGCGATAAAGAATTGTTCATTTATGCTCCTTTTCTATTTCCTTGCCAAGGAACGGCTTAGATAGCGAGCCTCGGAGTCACGATGATGGGAGATGTCCGCTTGGCGCAGCGCTTTCATGACTCCCACCCGCTGTGATAAGAGTGGTAGGCAACTTGTTAATGGGGTGGGGGTAAACACATACTTCGGCTCCGTAAACCTTCTTGATATTCGGCGCTGTGAGTATGTCGAGTGGCGTGCCTTCAGCGTAAACTTTCCCTCCATTTAGCATGACCATCCAATCGCAGTATTGAGCAGCTAAGTTCAAATCATGTAAAGCGATAATGACGGTCAAACTTTGCTCCAGGCAAAGGCTCTTGACCAGATTGAGAATCTCGACTTGATGGTTTATATCCAGATTGGCAGTTGGCTCGTCAAGGAGCATCGCCCTTGGCTGCTGGGTTAGTGCCCGAGCGATGATAAGCCTCTGTCTCTCTCCTCCTGAGAGCTCACCTACTCTGCGCTCAGCGAAGGATTGGGTATGCGTTGCCTCCAGCGCTTGCCAGGCGATGGCCAGGTCCTTTCCTCCCTCGTAGCGAAGAAGCCCGAGGTGAGGCGTTCGTCCCATAAGCACCACTTCAAAAGCAGTGAAAGCCCCGGGCAAAGCAGGGCTTTGCGGCACCGTGGCAACAAGCCGAGCCAGTTCGTCTCGCTTAATAGTTCTTATATCACGGCCGTCAAGTAAGATACGCCCGGAGAATAGGTCTATTACCCGAGTCATTCCCTTGATTAATGTTGACTTCCCCGAGCCATTGGGGCCAACCAGCCCCAGTATTTGACCGGGCCCAGCCTTCATACTTACATTATGCAAGATGGCTCGATGGTTATAGCCCAAGCTGACATTATCCAGCTCAATCATGGTGTCTTATCCTTTCAGAAGAAAGCGAGCCCCTTCCTTCTCCGCAATAGATAAAGAAAGAAAGGTGCTCCACAGAGAGCAGTAATTATTCCTACCGGAATCTCCGTAGGAGGAATTATGGTACGGGCTAAAGTATCGGCCAGGATGAGGAAGATGGCGCCAACCAGCGTGGATAGAGGGAGCAAAAACCGGTAGTCTGGCCCCCAAATAAGCCTCACTGCATGAGGGATGAGTATGCCGACGAAACCGATAAGGCCAGTGAAGCAAATCGCTGAGGAGGTAATGAGGGTAGCAGCAGCCAGTAATATGAGTTTGACCCTTTCCACATTGATGCCCAGTTGTTGGGCTTGCTCTTCGTCAAGCTGCATTACATTGAGCGGTCGGGCATGGATCCAGATGACTACAAGGCCCGCTAATACACAAGGGAGGACCGTCCACACCTCAGACCATTTAGTCAGGTAAAGTCCACCCAGCAGCCAAAATACAATCCCATGTAGTTCTTCACCGGAAATGGTCATGAGATAGGAGGTGATGGAGGCCAGAAAAGCACTTAGAGCTACTCCAGCCAGGATAAGCGTGGTGGCTGGCAGGGTTTTACCGACACGAGCAAGCAAATAGACCACAGTGACGGCGCCTATGGCACCAATGAAGGCAAATAATGGCACGGCTCCAAAAGCCATCCAGGCTAATGTGAAAGGAGTAAGCATGGCGATGGTAGCCCCCAGTCCAGCTCCTGAGGCCACACCTAAAAGATAGGGGTCGGCCAGAGGATTGCGAAACAGTCCTTGATAAGTAGCTCCGGCTACTGCCAGGGCTGCTCCTACTAAACCTGCCAGAAAGATGCGTGGCAGCCTGATATCCAGAATTATCGTTTTCAGGATTTCCAGGCTCAGCGGCGCCCCGAAAATTTCGGGAGAAGAAGGGGTAATATGAACGAAGGGCAGTTGAGAGAGAAGGACTTGAAAAGTAGTGCTAAAGGGTATAGGAACGCTTCCCAAAGTAGTGACAAACACGACTACCACTACAAGCAATCCAGTAAGCCCCAGTAAAGAGTAAACTCTACTTTGCCAGCGAATGGCAAAAGGGATAACGGGCTCACTAAATACCTCAGATACAGTACTTGCCATGGCTGAATAAATCCTAAATTCTAATTTCTAAACTCTAAACAAACCTAAAATTCTAAATCTAAATACCAAAACTCATTTGTTTTGGACTTTGGTCATTAGATGAGTGGAACTAAATTCTTCCTTTCTTTTGTTTAGGATTTCGAATTTTGTGCTTAGGATTTGTCATTTTTGACATGTCATTTTGCATTTTCACTTTTTCCTTTTGATTTTCTTAGTATTCGATGCCTTCCCGGCTTTTTATTCCTTGACTATAAGGATGCTTAACTTCCCTCACCTCGCTGACCAAATCTGCTTTTTCTATAATCTTTTCGGTGACACCCCGACCGGTTAAGACAAGCTCTAACTTCTCTGGCTTTGTTTCCAAAAGAGAAAGGACCTCTTCTTCTTTCAGAAAGCCGTCGCGCACGGCAATGTTTATCTCATCCAAGACCAGCATATCCCAGGATGGGTCCTGGAAAAGCTCCTTAATAAATTCCAGCCCCCTGGAGCATTCCTGGCAGACATCGTCAGGATTCAGTTCCTTGTAGAAGTGAGGATGTTTCTTGGCGAAAAGGAAAGTCTTTATCCCCAGCTTTTCCAGGGATTTATATTCACCGTACCCGAATGCCTCAGGGTCTTTAAAAAAGGTGACGAGGCCGACCTTGAAACCATGCCCGGCTGCGCGAGCTGCCTGACCGATAGCGGCAGTGGACTTTCCTTTGCCGGCCCCGGTATAAACTTGAATCAAGCCTTTTTGTTTCAATTCAGTTCTCCTCTATTGTAAGCTAGCCGAGATTTCCCAGAACCATACGTTGTCTCTTTTTTTTCTTTCACCCCTGGTAACCTTGACTGTTTTACTGAAAATGGGCCCCTCGGTGACGAAGGTGTGATATTCGCCATTTTCACCACAGGGATGGGAGCCAAGTTTGCTAATTTGCCTTACCAGAGCTTTATCCAGGACTTTCCCCAGGAAGTCCTCGTTTAATCTGGTGGCGACCACTATGGCTTTGAATTTCAATTTAAGGAATCCCTCAATTAGCTCTTCTGCCTTTATCCCCCAGAGGGGTAAAAACGCCTTTATTCCAACCTCGCTACATACCCTCTCCACCCATTCTCGATGCTCCTCTAAATCCATATCGCCGAACACGCCTCCTTCGATGCCTTTGTCCTGGAGTTCCCTGACAACCTTCTTAAAGTTCTCTTCATAATTTTCCCAGGACGTCTTCACCTGGATGAGAGGGATGCCGATGGCTTCTGCCTGCAGAGCTAAGACACTGGCTTTAATCCCGTGGGACCTCGACCTCTCGCCATCTTCGGAGATGAAGTTAAGCAGATATAGGACTTCGTGCCCCTGGGAAATTGCCTTATACGTGGCGAGGGCACACTCCTTACCCCCGCTCCAAGAGGAAAAAACCTTCACTTAGCTAATCCTCGGGCTCCTCGAATATCTCGGGGTGAATGAAATAGGCAAACCACTCTAAGCCCTCGACCAGTCTAGGACCTGGGCGTTGAACTAAGTCATCATCGCCTTGATAGATCCTGCCGTTTTGTCTTGCATAGGTACTATTAAGCGAGGTCACGTTCTGCGCCCACTCAAATGACCATTCGCTGGTGATGATCACTTCAGGATTGCGGGCAACAACCTCTTCAATTGAGATTGTCGTATAACCGGTGATATTTTGGCATATGTTCACCCCGCCTCCCTTTTCAATTAACTCGTGGATGAAAGTCCCTTGGCCAGCAGTCCACAACGGATCATGCCAGACAATATAAAAGACACTTGGCCTTTCTTCCAATTCTGAGGTTTCATCAGTTACTGCTTCGATCCTGCTTTCCATTTCAGATGTAAGTGCTTGGGCCTCCACTTTCTCACCGGTTATGTTCCCTACTGTTCTAATATCATCAAGCAGGTCATCTAAATCAGTGGTCTTTCTACCAAATACTGTAAGTCCCAGTCCTACCAAACTATTGATAACATCCATGGTAGTACCATATGCGACTAGAACGAGGTCAGGGTTGAGAGCAACTATCTTCTCTACATCTGGTGTGTCATAGCTACCCACTTTTTCCTTCTCCAGAGCTTCCGAGGGATAATCACACCAATCTGTTACTCCCACCACTTTTTCCCCCACACCCAGGGCAAACAGGATCTCGGTGTTGGAGGGAGCCAGGGAGACAATTCTCTGGGGTGTCCCGTTAATGGCAACCAGCCTTCCCAGGTCATCAAATACATATTGTGTTGGTGTCTGCCCAGTAGGGCTGCAGGCTGTCAGGACAAGAACTATGCTCAGAAGCACCAGGAACCAGTTCGTCCCCCGGGCAAAGATTTGCTTACAGGGCATTTTCGTGCGAGTCAATTTTGCCTCCTTTTGCACAAAATTACTTTATTTTATGCAAGTGCAGTTGATTAAGCCCTATTATAAAATGCCCCAAAATGGATGTCAAGGCTTTTTGTTTGGAGCGTTTAGTAATGTCATTCTGAGGAGTCCCGATACATCGGAGTTCCTTCACGACCGGGGAAAATAGAATTGCCCCCGCTTTCTTGGTGCTTTGAAATGTAGTGCGAGGCTTTAGCATCGTGCCGCACGACCCTGAAGGGTCGCACTACAGAAATTCGGGGTGTGAAGACCCGATAAAATCGGGGGTCCTTCACGATTTTGTGCTGGAGATTGCTCCATCCCGATAAATCGGGACTTCCTTCACCATCCCCCTTAAGGTAAGGGGGATAAAGGGGGTTATGACTAAGAGCATAAGTGGTTGCTCATAACTCCCCCTAACCCCCTCCTATGGATAAGAGGGGGGAATTTTCGAGGCGTGAAGGAATCCCTTCCTTCACGATTGAAATGGTAAAGGATGGCGGAGATAAACTCCGCCACTACATTTCGTCAACCTCATGGTGACCGGCGTCTACTAGTAGATGCCTTGGGGAAATTTTGGCTTAAGTCAATAACCTGGTAGCCCAGGTTCTCCTCTTCTAATCTCTGCACTAGAATTGAAACCTTGTCTTCACTACAGACAACCAGGAAGGGCAGGCCACAGTAAGCTGCCTCTATGGCTGCTTCCCGGACACCCTGAACGTAACCAGGCTTTACATCTATCTGCCTCAATGCTACCAGGGCTTCCGTGCCCATTGCCCCCACCAGCCTCGCTTCTTTTATCTCCTTTTTCAATCGGGCAAGGTCAGTGCTCCTGGAACCTCCATCCTGCACATTGGGTACTTTGCCTACGGTTACTTTAGCTGGCTCGAGCTTTATTACTCCTTCAATGTTGCGAATGCCGACATCTTGTCCTTTTTCGGCCGCAGTTGCGGCTATTCCTTTAGCCCCTTTATCACTAATCACATCGGAGGCGAAGAGCAAGCCGTCCTTCATATATAGCGATGCTGGTTGACCAACGGATAAGTCGCTACCAGCTATGGCAGTGGTAGTCGATATATCAGCCACGGCTTTGCTCACAAACCAGGCGTAACTATGTAGCTGCCGGGACATCTGCAAGATCCAATCTACGCCCTCCTTGGTTACCTTATATCGGGAGCGACCTTCGGAGCTCAGCCAGCCATCCTTTATTAATTCCTTCACGTACTCGGAAACCGCCTGCGAAGTGATGCCCAATCTGGGGGCGATGTCTTTCTGCTGTATGTTAGGCTGATGTGCTGCTATTTCCACCATTATCTGGAACTTGGTGGCCAGGTTTTTGCTCTTCAGTATCTGCGCCATGTTAACCATTATATCACTTGCTAACCAGGCTAGATTAGCAGAGTGCGCTGGGGCAAGTGCCTCTCAATATGCACATATTGCAGCGAGGCTGCCGAGCGTGGCATATCCGCCGGCCATGCTCTATCATATGGATATGGAATTGATATACCTTGGAGGGCGGAGTTTGCTCCTGAAGCAAGCTATGTGCCTTCTCTATGGACACTCTGGAGTCAATTAGTCCCAATCGTTTGGCTACCCGAAAAACGTGGGTGTCCACAGGCAGGGATGGCTTCCCCAGGGAAAAAAGTAGCACACAACTAGCTGTCTTATGTCCGACTCCAGGCAGACGCATTAAGTAGTCTTCAGCTTCAGCCATAGACTTCGCTTTGAGGGAATCAAGGCTGATACGACCATGTTCCCTTTCAATTTGCTCAAGCACCTGTTTGATTCTAACGGCCTTGATTTGGGATAACCCCCCGTACTGAATGACTCGGGCGATATGCTCTGCTGGAGCCGAAGCTACAGCTTCCCAGCTATCGAAGCTAGCTTTAAGAGAGGCAAAAGCTCTTCCCGAATTTGCGTCCGAGGTATTTTGGGACAGTATGGTTCCTATGAGCACATCGATAGGCTCCCTGTCTGGCTGCCACTTGCCAGGGCCATATTCCTGTTCTAAGAGCTCAATGACTTCTTCAATAGCCACCGGCTCAAAAATATCATGCCGGCGCGTCTTGATGCAAAGATGACCGCTGCGCAATCCGATGTTTTGCTCAGTAGCCGGCGCTACTTGCTAACCAGCTTGAGCACTCTGGACGAAACTGTCCCCGATAGCACTTGCATCAACCTGGGTGAATCAGATAAGATAAGCATTTCCAAAACGGGACACGAATATGACTATTGTAGAGAAGATATTAGCTAAAAAAGCTGGGAAGAAAGTTGTCAGGCCCGACGAGCTTGTCGAGGTCTCTGTAGACCTGGCCATGATACACGATGCGTTAGGTGCACATACGATTGCCAGGTTCAGGGAGCTGGGCGTGGAAAAGGTCTGGGATCCCGCGAGAATAATAGTAGTGCTGGACCACTATGTGCCCAACAAGGACATCGATACTGCCAAGAAGTGTCTCAATATAAAGAAATTTGTCCTCGAACAAGGCATAGAAAACTACTATGAAGTTGGCAAGGGGGGGATAGCCCACCAGGTGCTTGTAGAGAAGGGGCATGTGCTGCCGGGGACTACTCTTGTTGGTGTGGATAGTCATACCACGACATCGGGTGTAGTTGGGGCTTTTGCGACAGGGATTGGTGTTGATGAGATGGCTGTGGTCTTCAAAACGGGAAGGTTATGGGAGCGGGTCCCGGGGACTATCAGGATAAATGTTGAGGGTAAACTCGTGCCTCCAATTGCGTCGAAGGATTTGATGCTTTTCATACTGAAGAGGTTAGGGGTAAGCGGTGCCCTGTTTAAGTCTCTTCAATATACAGGCTCGACCATCAGCCAAATGAGTATCGAAGGTCGCATGGTATTAACCAATATGGCAATAGAGTCAGGTGCCACTAATGGTATCATCGAGCCTGACCGGAAGGTAGCGGATTTCCTCAGGGCAAGGACCAACCACCCCTTCGAGCTTATTCAGAGCGACCAGGATGCGGAGTATGTGGAAACGCTGGAATTTCAGACTGATGATATTAAGGAGCCCATGGTTGCCGTGCCCCCGACGCCGTCCAATGCTGTGGGGGTAACTGAGGTTGAAGGGACCAGAATTGACCAAGCATTCATAGGCGCGTGCACCAATGGACGTCTGGAAGACCTCAGGATTGCTGCCAAGATACTCAAGGGTCGGAAGGTGGATAAGTTTACCAAGGTTATCGTAATACCGGCTTCACAGGAAGTCTTAAAAGCCGCTCTGGCAGAGGGTTTAATAGCGACATTTGTGGAGGCCGGGGCCGTGGTAGGTCCACCCACCTGTGGTCCGTGTATGGAAGCGCATATGGGCATACTGGGGCCGGGCGAGGTTTGCATAAGCACGGCAAATCGTAACTTTCAGGGCCGGGTAGGAGATGTGACTGCCAAAATATATCTGGCATCACCGGCGACTGCGGCAGCCTCGGCATTGAAAGGCAAAATAAGTGACCCACGGGAGTTTTTCCGGGAGGCATAGATGGAACTCAAAGGCCGGGTCTGGAAGTTTGGTAAGGATGTTGACACTGATGAACTCTTTGCCGGAAGGTTCATCATGGGTGGTGATGAAACGAACGAGAGCCGATATCAAGAGTTCATCGCCAGAACCGGGCTAAGCGATGTTGAGGATCGTGAGAATGTGCCCAAGGATTTCCTCACACAGGTTGCCAAAGGGGACATTATAGTTGCCGAAGAGAACTTTGGCATTGGTTCAAGCAGGCAGCAGGCTGCGGAAACTCTGAAGTTTAAGGGTGTCCAGGCTGTAGTTGCCGACTCAATCCACAGGATATTCTTCAGGAACTTCTGGAACCTTGGCTGCCCGGCCATAGACTTGCCGGGAATTTCCGCTGAATTTGAGAGCGGGCAAGAGATAGCGATTAACCTGAGGCAGGGGACTATCAAGAACCTCAACACGGGCAAGGAGTTCGAGTTTCACCTGATAATTCCATCCTGGTTTATAGATATGGTGGAAGCCGGGGGTCTAATTCCATACCATAAATCCCTGAAATCTTAAATTCTGGACCTGTTCTCCTTTGGTTTCTGCCAAACTCTATAGTTAACCACATAATTAGGCATAAAAATCCTCCCCCCACAGGAGAGAAATGTAGTGGCGGAGTTTATCTCCGCCAGGATGTCCTGTCATTGACAGGCTGCGAAGTCAGCCGAAGCAATCTCGCAGCACAACGGAAAGCGAATGGATTACAATAATGAGAAGGGGCTAAGCGACTTCAAGATGACTGTGGAAATAAAAGTTGGCAATATAGTGCGGCTGCGCAAAGCACACCCTTGCGGCAGCTACGAGTGGGAAGTAGTCAGAGTGGGCGCCGACATCGGCCTCAAATGCCTCAAGTGCCAGAGAAGGGTGCTTTTGGAGAGAGGGGTGTTTGAGAGAAGGGTGAAGGAATTTGTCTCCACAAGTGACTGACTAAGCAGCTTCGCAACCAATAAAAAGCACCCTGCAATAGTTTCTTGTGCAATACCCAAGACATACTATGGAGTTAAGGAGTCACAATCCGCTAGTTTGTTCAATTCACCGCGTGGGTTAAGGCAACAAAATGAGTTAATGTGAACTTAGACAAGCAGAAGTCACTCCAGAGCTAAGTGCTGAATCTACTTCTTTCAAACAGGCCTCATATGCCTTGGGAAAGGATATAGTATTATCACCCACTACCTTGCCCAGGCCTTCGCATAGGTTTTGTATCTGGCTCGCCTCCTATCTTTGCACGTTCAGCTTGCTTATAGGCATCTGGTTCTGTATGTCTGGTCATCACCCGCCGGTGATATGATCTCGAGAGGTACAGAGCTAGGAGCGGGGCGTGGCCGAACACCCTATCTTTGGCAGCAAGCACAGTGCAAGGTGCCTTACTGTTTTTAAGGAATAAAGAATCATGCCCTACGCAGAGGCATACCATAATATTGAGCTCTGTGTTGTAGCTGTTAAGGATCGCTGCCTGAGCTACCGGATGGCACATGGGCTCAAACGTTCCAGGACTAATCTTTTCCCACTCCTCAAAGCCCAATTCCTCTTTGGGCACGGAGCCGCATTTACAGCAAACCGACACAACTTCAAATCCTCTGTTCTCCAGGATAGGTACAAGTAGACCGGCCTCATACTGAACACCTACACAATAAGCAACACCCAGTCTCTTATAACGCATTCTTTCGGCAAACTCCATGATCTCCTCAACTCTGCTCTTTGAAGGTGAAATAACTTCGGGGGTATGAGGAAGCTTGATATAGCAAGACGCCTCTTGCTTAGAGGCGTTGTAGGCGACCATGAGATTTTCAGGGCTGATGCATTTCTCGGTGGCTTTCCTGATAACCTCTGCCTTTATCTTAGAGGGACAATTGTCTGGTCCCTTGTCCCATTCCCTAGTATTGCATACACGCCGCGTACACTTGGCACAATTCACCAATACCTCTGCTTTTTGCTTTGTTTGTCTAGTCATAATCACTCTCCCGTTTTTGTTCGAATGCAAATTTCTAGTTCACTGCAATTCAATGGGCCCGAAAGACATTTACATAGGTAAAAACCTGTGTCAGTATGTGAATCCGTTGCTTACACACCTAGCATTCCCCATAATAACACTAAAGGCATCGTGAGTAAAAAGGACACACAATTCCTCAGAAGAGCAGGCCTCGTGCTTAAACTTGCTAGTTCTGCTAACGGCCGTACTAATGCCACTTAACCTGAGTGACGATAAAGGACAAACCATTGAACAAAACCGAGATGTGTTGGATAACAATCCGATGAGAACTTGGCTTGCTCAGCTCTGTGTGCTAGCTTATATACTGTTTCATGGCTCGCTGTATTTTCCATATTGATTTGGATGCCTTCTTCGTTTCTGTGGAGCAGGTGCTTAACCCAGAGCTGAAGGGGAAACCGGTAATTGTCGGCGGAGACCCTGAGCGCCGCGGCGTAGTTGCCTCGGCTTCCTATGAAGCGCGGCCTTTCGGCATCCATGCCGGTATGCCCTCATCCAAGGCACACCGCCTCGTCGCTATCTACCCCAGACTCATCACGGTCACCAATTACAGACTGAGGCCGCCGTCCAGGAATATCGCCTGTCCCGTCATGAAGTCAGAGGCTGGTGAAGCCAGGTACAGCGCCAGCAGACCAACCTCTCGCACCAGCCCTGCCCTGCCCAAAGGTATCCTTCTCAGGATTGATTCAGGTAACCTGGCTTTGTCGCCGTAGGTATGCGTATCCGGGAAAAGTCCGGGCGCAATGGAATTAATTTGAATGTTATAAGGCGCCCATTCCAGCGCTTGGGTGCGGGTGAAACCGATTACCGCAGACTTCGCTAATGTATACAAAACAAGGTCCCCACCACCTTTTCCCGCCGTAACGGAGGAGATGTTAATAATCTTTCCACTGCGCCGTGCTAGGAAATGCGGTCCCACAGCCCGGGTACAGAGTATCGTAGCGGTAAGGTTGATATCGATTATTCGTTTCAATTCCTCGTCTGTAATCGAGGCCCCTTCTTTATCCGGCAGTTTCACAAGCGGATGCCGGATAGCATCGCCCAGGCAATTGACCAAGATATCCAGATGACCAAACTCCTTCAGTACTGTGTCCAGTACTTTTTGCACACCTTCTGTTCTGGTCACATCAGCCAGTAATGGCAACACGCGCCTTCCGCTGGCAGAGGCGATTTCTCTAGCCGTTTCTTCCACATAGCGGTTCGTCAGCGCATTCAACGCAATATCCGACCCTCCCTCTGCGAGTACCTCCGCAATCCCTCTACCAATGCCTCTGCCAGCACCTGTAATTAATGCAACTTTACCCCTGATTTCATATTCTTTCGGTAGCATAATGTCACTCCTGTAAATACCAAACGATATTTTTATATCACAAGGTAGTGATAGCAGCAATAGGCGGGGGCGGAAATAGATGAAAGATGTGCCATGTCACATTTGTCAGAATTGTTGGTTCACTTTTCGATGAAAAGTTGGCTTTATCTGCTCTGTATGCTAGTTTATATTCTATCTTATGGCTCGCTGTATTTTCCATATTGATTTGGATGCCTTCTTCGTTTCTGTGGAGCAGGTGCTTAACCCGCAGCTACAGGGAAAGCCGGTAATCGTGGGCGGAGACCCCGAGCGCCGCGGCGTAGTCGCCTCTGCTTCCTATGAAGCGCGCCCTTTCGGCATCCATGCCGGTATGCCGTCATCCAAGGCACGCCGCCTTTGCCCCCAGGCAATTTTCATACGGGCTCACTTCTCCCTCTACAAAGATGCTTCAGCTAAGTTTATGGAAATTCTGGGCGATTTTTCTCCCCATATCGAACCTTTAGGGCTCGACGAAGCCTACCTTGATGTCACTGGATTCGAAGAACCTTATGGTTCTCCTCGCCAACTGGCACTGGCTATAAAGGAGAGAATATATAAGGAGCTCAAGATCACAGCTTCAGTGGGTATTGCTACCTGCAAGGTAGTGGCTAAGATCGCCTCCGATCTTTGTAAGCCCGATGGGCTGCTCCAGATAGCCCCGGGGGAGGAGCAGGCTTTCCTCAATCCACTCCCCATAGCTAAATTACCCGGGGTGGGCAAGAAAACGGAGCAGGCATTAAAAGAGATGGTGATAACCACAATAGGAGAATTAGCTTCGCTTCCTTTAGACACGATAAAAAGACAGTTCGGAGTAACCGGAGCAGTGATTCATAGCTATGCCAGAGGAATAGATGACCGGGAGGTAGAAGCGCCAGGCGAAGCTAAATCTATTAGCCAGCAGCTCACTTTTGCCCGCGATACCCTGGACCGCAATTTTCTTGAGGCTAACCTTCACAATTTATGCCAGGAGGTTTGCCAGGAGTTGCGGAGTCAAAATAAAAGAGCAAAATGTGTAGCTATAAGACTGAGGTATGCTGACTTTAGGACAATCACCCGCCAGGTCATCTTAAGAGAAGCTGGCGACGTTACCCAGGTTATTTTTGCCGCAGCTCAGCAGTTGCTGAGTAAAGCTCTGGCACAACAAGAAAAACCAGTACGACTCATAGGTATTCGAATATCAAGCCTGGTGGGCGAGGGGAAACAACTCCCTATGTTTGATTCCGGGACGGAAAAGCCGGAGCACCTGGATAAAGCTATAGACAAAATTCGCAGCAAATACGGCTCAACGGCGATAAAAACAGGCAACGGCATTTCTACTGAGAACAGTTAGGAGAACAGGAAAGCCTAAATCTCAAACAATATTCAATTCAAAAATTAAAGGTCAAAAATAAAAATGACAAATCAAAACGCAAAAATGTAGTGCGCGGCTAAAGCCTCGTGCAATGGCAGAATTGCACGACCTTAAAAGGTCGCACTACAATCGTGTTTAAAATTTAGCCAATTAGATTGCCGCGCACCTTTCAGGTGCTCGCAAAGACAAGAGGAGAAGGGCTCGCAATGACAAAAAGTGGGCGGGGACGAGCCCCGCCCCTACAAATGAATGCAGTGGCGAGGTTTATCCTCGCCTGATAAATCAAAAGCTTAGAATGGCGGAGGGGCTTGTTTTGGGCTTACAATACGAAGTATAATTGACTACCATTACCTATAACAGAAAGGAGAAAGATGCCGGACTATGCCTTTTTCCACAAACAATTTATGCCGCTACCTGAAGCCAAAATCGGAATCCTGACCCATGCCCTCCACTACGGCACTGCTTGTTTCGAGGGCATCCGCGGTAACTGGGATAGCGAGCAAGAAAGATTTTGCATTTTTAGAATCCAAGACCACTATAAACGCATATTTGACGGCTGTCGTATCCTGAAAATCAATCTCCCCTACTCCGTTGACAAGCTTTGCCAATTGACCAAGGAACTTTTGGAAAGAAGTGGCTACCAGGAAGACGTGTACATCCGTCCTTTAGCCTATAAAAGCTCCGAAACTGTAGGGGTCCGTCTCCACAACCTAGAGGATGATTTCTTTATTGTCGTGACCACACTCCCTACTTACCTCGATATAGAAAATGGTGTTCGTTGCTGCACCTCATCGTGGCGCCGCGTGGATGATACCATGATTCCACCTCGAGGCAAGATTTGTGGCATTTATGTAAATAGCGCTCTGGCTAAAACCGAGGCCCAGGAAAGTGGCTTTGATGAAGCCATATTGCTAACTCAAGATGGACATGTCTGCGAAGGCAGTGGTGAGAATATCCTTCTTGTTTTAGGAGGGAAACTGATAACTCCTCCGTCATCCGCTAACATCCTCATGGGCATCACCAGGGACACGGTCATGAAATTAGCTAAAAATGAGTTAGGCATAGATACAATTGAGAGGCAAGTTGACAGAAGCGAACTTTATCTGGCTGAAGAATGCTTCTTTACCGGGACGGCAGCCAACATAGCGCCAATATTGGAAATCGACCATCGCCCTATAGGCACGGGCGAGATTGGTAAAACGACCGCCAAATTACAAAAGCTCTTCGCCGAAGTGATACTGGGAAGAAATCCTAAATACCATGATTGGTATTACCTAATTTCCCCTAAAGCCGTAACGGCATAAGCGAACTCCTTAAACGGGAGTTATCCCGGGATCTGCCGGTAAAGCCTTGAGCAGGTAGAGGAGGCGGCAACTCTGCTCCAAGACAACAGTATAGTAATAGGCTTCCTCTAACAACTGGCTGGCAGCAAAAGTTCCATGCCCTCTCACTAAAACCACTCTGTGCTCTCCCATCAACCTGGCTATCTCATCGGAAAGTTCTCCCGGCTTCACCCCCATTTCTGCACTTAAGATAGGCACCTTAGCCAACAAAGCCTGCCCTTCTACATCGCGGGGCACAATCTCTTTTTCCACGAAGGACAAAGCAACAGCGTAAGGCGGATGAGCGTGAACCACTGCCAATGCCGAGGTGTTTTGATAGATACAGCGATGAACTTCCAGCTCCGTTGAAGCCAGGGGTGTAGCCCGATTGTTCTTACTTATCCCAGTCTCCACCAGATCCCCTTCTTGAATGAAGCCCAACAGGCTGCCCCGATGGGTAATAACTAGATGCTCTCCAAGTTTGACGCTGAGATTACCTCCCTGGGGAGAAACCAATCCTTGAGTAAAGAGAGCTTGCCCCACCGCTTGGAATTGGAACAGCATTTTTAACACCTATGATATACGCCTTATCACAGCCACCACCCTCCCCTGAAT
>Ga0315543_1000620_pt1 | contig 42628 bp, 42 predicted proteins | sample SalMarSW160210MG_2_FD_203098 | JGI IMG/M metagenome (GOLD analysis project Ga0315543, IMG submission 203098) | Salt marsh sediment microbial communities from the Plum Island Ecosystem LTER, Massachusetts, United States - Salt Marsh Sediment SW1601-210 ...
TATAAAAACTGCGCCGAAGCTATACGGAAGTACCCAGTAAGAACGGTAGATAAAACAACTCACCGTGCCCAGAAGCAGGGCGGCCAGCAGGCCGACCCTATCCTCAAAAATAAGCTTACCCAGGAGAAAAACCGACAGTAAAATACAGGTTATCTGCATGAACGAGGTAAAAAACACGCCGGCCATTTTGTAGCTCAGGCCAGTAATTGAAGAAGCGATTCCATTCACGAGATGCATTACCGGGAAATGGAAATAGCCCCAGCCTTTGGGTATAGTTCCTGTAGCTAGCATCTCCTGAGTAAACGACTGATGAAAAGCGGAATCGGCATTAATAACGGTGGGGAAAAAAAGCATTTGTGACCATTCTATACTCAGCGGGATTAAAATTATTTTCAGTAATACAAGAGGGACATATGATTTCTTATCGGGCAGGAACAGTATCTCCACCACCAGCAGACCTATTAAAACGAATAAGGAAACAAAATAGCCGGTAGGCCTGACATATGGGTCCGACCGGAGGTACAGCGATAACAGACTGTAGGCGAATATCGAGAAAAACAATATGTTGATAATCAGGTAGGCAGAACGCCCGGCCTCCAGGCGGGGCACCTCTAGAGGTCTTTTACCCAGTCTCAGTCCCAGGTAGACGGCACAGAGCAGGAACAGAGCTATACCAAAAGTAACGGATATCGAGCCGGACTCACTCCTGAGTATGGGCATTAGACTTATGAATATGCCCAGAAAGAGCCCCATGATTGCCAGGATTTTATCTAAATGAACACTAAACCCTTGGAGAAGCCAAAGGGGAAAATTTTTTCCAGAATGCATTAATTTACCTTTCACGCTGCTGCTTCAGGATACCTAGTATATAGCGGAATCTCGCTATGGCTCTCTCGCAGGTATATTCCTTCTCCATCAAAATACGCGCCCGGTGAGAAATCTCACCGAGGTCGGTATGATTCAAAGCCCTGATGACATTACGGGCGATGCACTCTGGGGAGTTGTCCTCCATGATGAAGCCTGTTTCAGCATCTTTTATCAGGTTCGGTATAGCTCCTACCGGCGTTGCCAGGACAATGGCACCACAGGCCATCGCTTCCAGAACCACGTTTGGCAGTCCCTCTCCGTAAGAGGGGAGTACCACCAGCTTGGCCTTATTTAGGTAGCCGGGCATAGTCTCGTGGTCTACCTTTCCCACGATGTCCACCCTTGAATCCTGGCCGTTTTTACTCTCGCTCAGGTATTTCTTCCCATCGAACAGCGCCGGCCCTTCCCCGGCGATGACAAAGTGGACATCATCCTTCTGTTCAAGAATGAGAGGGACAGCCCGGAACAGGTTCGCCGCCCCCTTATAGGTGGTCAGGGCTCCGAAGTAACCGACCGTGTTTGCCCTTTGAGTCAACTTCGTTTTCGGCGTAAAGACCCCGGTATCTACGAAGAGAGCCCCATTGGCTACGGGCTTACTGCCTCTTATATCTGAGGCTATCTGCTCGGCGAGACCGGCTGATTCGGCAACCAGTACATCGGTCAGGCTATAGTTTAGCCTTTCCAGAATGGCAAGAACCCACGGGAATAACCTGCCGCCGGTGCCGAAGAGAGTCCGTTCGTAGATTAGCCTGTTAACCCGGCGTATCGCCTCGCTGCCGGTGAGCCCCGAAATAAAGTATGCCACCTTTTTCCCCAGCAACCCTGCTACCAGCATCGGCAGGAAAAAGGTGGGCCCGCTGGTGAAAAAGACTACGGAGACATCCTTGTCCAGTCGCAGCAGCCTGCCGGTATTCTTAAGCTGCGCTATAATAACCGATAATACCCGTAGCAGCATCCACCGGCTACCGATTCGGCAGTCCTCGGCGATAAGGTGTACTCTGGTGCCTGCAATATCATCAACGGTACCACTTTGGGCGGCATCTCCTGCGGCTGATTCCAGTACACGGATAAGGTTACGTGTCATTATGTAGCCGCCCCGCCCCTGTTCCGATGGGCCGGCAACGAGGCATATCTTCTGAGGTCTTCCTTTGCTCATAATGTGAGACTCTTTCATTTCTGCTGCAGGTGAGACAGCCGGCGAAAGAAACGGTAGACAGGATTTGAGACAGAAGTCCAGTCTCGTATATAGCTTGAATTATTGTAGCACCAGGTACACGGCTCCAGAAGCGGTGACTCGGGGTCGATAAACCTGCGGCGCATCTCCTGAAAAGAGGCGTTGTTCCACGGGTCTTCTTCGTCAAACGTACCGCTTGTGGACAGGTCAAGCAACTGACAGCAGCAGCCCCCCACGTTTCTATCCCCATCGACACTGATGTTATACAGCCAGACGGTGCAGTACTTATTATTGCCGATTGTTCTGTCCAGCAGCACCGGCAGTGTCACCTTCTCCATTATTCGGGGGGGTAGTGCTTTCACTCTATCAAGTACTTCCAGCAGCCTGGCATCGTCGGCGAAGAGGCAACGCTCCTCGGTCGTGAAGCCTGCTACCGGGGAGGGAAGGAACTGGAAAAATGCAATCTGGTCCACCCCCAGGCTATCGGCGAAGTAAATGGTATCCTCAAGAAAACGGTAATTCAATTTGTCCAGAATGAAGGTAGCTGCTATCTGAAGCCTGGAACCACTCGCCTTCTTTGCCTTGACCAGACTGACGGTATTATCGCGTATCGTGTCGAAAAGTTCCGGGGGCATACCCGTCATCCGGTGGAACTCCTCGCGGTTGTGGCCGTTGATGCTGATATTGAAGTGCTTGAGAGGAGAATCCACGATTTGCTCAACATATTTGTCGAGGATAATGCCGTTGGAACTGGAGTTGACGTTCATCTTCATCGTATTGGAGGCGTAGTCTATCATCTTGAAGAGGTCTTTGTGCAGCAGCGGTTCGCCATTGCCGATAATATTTACGGTAAGCGCGTTTTTGTACTTGGCCAGAATTTCTTTGAACAGTTTGAAGTCGACGTCTTTCGTGGGCTTTTGACCCCAGGGGTCGCTGAATTTTGTTGAGTGCGTCAGGCACATGTCGCAGCTCAGGTTACAGCGGAAGGTCAGGAATACCGAGATGTCTATCGGCTGCCAGCTTACGATACTCCCCTTCTTGCCCAGTGCGTACCTCGCTAGGTTGGTCATCTGGCCCCAGGTGTGCTTGCCTCTGATAAAATCAGATATAATCTCCAGTGCCGCCATTACCTGTTTCCTTTAATCATATTCTAACGATTCACTTGGTTACGGCTACCTAGCTCCCGATAGAGGTTGAGTAGCCATTGCTCCTGAATTTCCCAGCTATACCGATGCTCGTAGGCCCGGCGGGCATTAGCGCCAAGCTCCCGGCATAACGCCGGGTTATCCCTCAGCTTTATGATTGCCGCTTTCACTTCATCAAGGTTATCGGCATCCACCACGATACCGCAGTTCTCCTCGACTACTTTGGCTGTTGTCGAGGTTCCTTTATTAACCAGCATCGGCCTGCCGATGCTCATAGCATTGAACAGGGTACTGCCGCAGGTATAACGATTGGTAGGGACTACGGGGTCCCGCAGGCTGAAAAAAAGGTCGGCCTTTCGCCCCCTTTCGATTACTTCAGCATAGCTTATCTTGCCGATAAATTCTATCTTATCAGGCATCTGTTTGGACATTTCTTCAATTTCACCGGTAAGGTCGCCATACCCGGCCATAACCAGCTTGACGCCATCGATGTCCTTAACAGCTTCCATAACCTTGTCTATATTCAGCCGCTTCAACCGGGAAAATACCCCGGCGTAGAACAATGTAAAAGCTTCATTTTCAGGATAGCTGATATCTACATCAGTCGAAAGACCGGGAGGCGAATCGTAGATGGGGACAACCCTTTTGTTCGGAATGCCGCCTATACCCTCGACCTGCGCCTTATCAGCCACAATTATGGCATCGGCAAAGCGCATGAACAACTTGTCCATATACATAGAGACAACTCTAATCACTCCGGGCAATCCCAATCCTTCTTCATAGACATCAAGAATTTCGTAGATAACCAGCTTTCTCTTTAATCTGGCAGCGATTATCGCGGGGATAGCGTTATCTACATTTATCGCATGTACCACGTCCCACTTTAATGTAAACAGGCGAAAAAGTACGAAGCCCCACCAGACCAGTAGAAAAGGCAGGACTCCGATACCCCAGGGAGCCCGGCACCTTAGCCGTATCTCCTCATATCCCTCGGGTTTTTCAGCTTTATCGGACTTGCATTCCCTGTCCCAGCTCAGTAGTGTAACTGAATATCCACCCTTAAGCAGGGCTTTTATCTCTTTAGGCGACCTGATATCCCGGTCGGCCAGGTTCGACCTTACCAGGATGACCTTGCCTGTCTCATTCGGAGCTTCGGGCATTTAGCGTACCTCTCCGGAAAGAATAACTCTGGTCCACAATAGTAAAGCCGCAAGACTCCAGGACTTTAAAGACTGGACATAAGTTTTCGGCGGATAGAATCCTTTTACGTAGTCCATGTTTATCTCCGGTAAAACGGTATTCGTTTGTATCAGGTTGTTGAAATTATCTCGGAAAGAGACTTCGTTCAGCCACTGTGTAAGGGGGGCATTAAGCCCTGTTTTTATCTTTGGATTAATCAACTCGTCGGGCAGGAGGTTATACTTTTTAAACATGTATTTAAACAGGTATTTGGTAGTCTTATTTTGGTATTTCAAACCCGGCGGAATTCTCAGTGAAACAGGTAACAATTTCGGGTCGAGTAACGGGCTTCTCGTATTAACCCCGGTGACGGCGGTCGCTTTATCCAGCCGCAGCAGGTCGTCTTGCAGATGACCGTTAATCAGGGTATGCGATATTTTTTCAATCATTCCCATCGGTGCCGTCTGATTTATCGCCTTCACCGTTTCTTCCGTTATCTTTGGAACATGACTCTTCGGGAAAAGCCGCGACAATTCTTCCTCGTGCAGGCATGCCTCAAAGATTCGTGAGGCCACACGGTATGGCCAGTTCGGGTGGCTCGCGTATGTTCTGGCGAAGAATTCCGTACCCAGGGAGAGAATTTCCCTGGAGCTCCTTCTCGCTATGGGCCTGAGTATTTTTTCACCTGTTTTCAGGAGCGGTTTCCTGAGGAAACCCAGTTTAGAAGAAAATTTGATAACGAACGGCTCTTCCCAGTAGTCGTTCCGGTAGCCCATAAACATTTCATCCCCCCCATCGCCGGTAAACAATACGTCGACATAATCTTTAGCGGCATTGAAAATATGATAAGTTGGGATGAAGGTGAACTTTATAATGGGCTCGTCGTATATCCATTGCAGCTTTCGCAGGTCTTCCCGGAGAACCTGGTAGTCTATCTTGACGATTTTTTGGTCGAAATCAAGTCTTTTCGCCAGGTTTTTGGCTATTTCCAGTTCGTAGCTGTTGCCATAATCGAGCGAGAACGCCGTTATATGACGCTTTCCATCTACGTGCCGTATGGCGGCGGCAATAAGGCTCGAATCCAACCCTCCGCTCAGCATTATCCCCACCCGGGTTTCACGCGGCGGCAACATCTCTCTGGTACTGTTTTGCAGGCCTTCCCAGAAGGTCTGCGCCCAGTAATCGGGGTCATCCGGCCCGGAATCGGCAGCGATGGGTGTCCAGTACCTTTTGCGGTTGAGTTCACCGTCTTCGAACTGCACGATTTCTGCGTGCATGACTTTATAAATACCGCTGAGCAGGGTATCCCTGTCTGGTGTATAGCCGCCGGACAGGTAATAATACAGCGCGTTCACGTTGACTTCGGGCTTGAAGCCCGGGATGGCCAGAAAACACTTCATTTCGGAGGCGAAGTATAGAGTATGGCCGTTCTGATAGTAATACATCGACCTTGTGCCGAACACGTCCCGTGCCAGAGTCAGTTTGTTTTTACCGCTTCCTTTATCAATTATCGCCATAGCGAAACTACCCCGCAGGTCTTTGACGATATCCTCAACCGGGGTGGCTTGCGCTATGTGAGCTGTAACATCCGCTGGGTCGTTTATGAGGTGGTCGCCGATGGCATAGATATCTGCGTCAGCAGCGATACAGAACCTGTCATCTTCATATATCCCGGCTTCTTTACTGCGGCGGATTATGGCCACGGTTACGCCGTCACCCGTGAGGATTTCCGTTTCTCCACCCCTATGCTCCAGGAGCGGTATCATCCTCCTTACCAGGGTTTTATCACTGGCTCCGATGACGCCGCAGATACCGGCCATTTATAAACATACCTCCTTAAGGCTTTCGTCCGCGTATAATTATGAACCAGCCGAAACGCTTGGGGATAATCCTGCCCAACCACCGGGGAAGGTAGCTATTTCTTTTATAACGGAGGTCATAAGGGGTAAAGTGAGTCCGGATTTTTAATTCATCAAATGCCGAAAACATCTGTCGTACCTCGGCCAGGGTATAGGCTTTTGTGCCCGGGCTCTCATGGTGTTTGGCCAGTATATCTTTCAGACTTCGAAATGGCCTGGCGCGGAGCAGGCCGAATAACAAATACATCTGCAGGGCGACCAGCGAGTGCCGGTTATAGAGCATAATGCAGATACTGCCACCTGATTTAGTCACCCTGTAAATCTCGCCAATGGCTTTTTCAGGGTCTGGTGTATGGTGGAGAACTCCCCAGGAATAAGTGAGGTCGATTTCACTACTCTTGAGCGGCAGGTTCTCTGCGTCCGAAACCATGGTTTCACCCTGGCAGTCGTAGGCGTGTAACCTCGATTTGGCTAAAGAGGCAGACCTGATAGATAAATCAATTCCCACCACCTGCGCTCCAGCCTGAGCAAACCGGAGCAGGTCGGCACCGGCACCACACCCGACCTCCAGTATCTCTTTGCCCGCCCACCTGTCAAACTGAGCGTACTCGGCGATAAAAGGCTCCAGCTTCTTCCGGTTATCAGCCATCGCCTCGAAGTATTCCCGTGAGGCCTCGGGGTAGGTAATACCGTCGGTGCCACAGGGGCTGTCGTCCCAGTAGCGCCTGACCAGTTCCTTCTCGGTTACTTTTTGAGGGGCTGCCTCTGGCATAATTTGAATAACCTCTATTCAGACTTTGAACTAATCATAGCGTTAAAACGAACCTATGTTATTTCCTTCATCCATGATTCTACTGCTTCACTCAACGTCCAAAAAACAACCTTGTCTCCCAGACTATGTTTGATTTCTTTTATAATACGCACAATATTATCACAATCACACATTGCTTTAACATGGCCCGAGGCCACCACCGGAATTACTACCGGTCTTTCAACCCATCTTTGAGCTTCATCGCTGTCAATAACCCTTTGCAGACACTTGACAAAAATATTCGGCGGTAGTTTATCGTAATCCAGCTGAACGCTGCCCTTAGAAATAAATATTGACGATAGCCATTTGAATGACTTTATGTTCCTGGTCATAAAGGGACGTTTAAGCAGAGGATATTTTTTTAATTTCTCTCTGTTATTTCGAGCCAGCCATTCACGGTCCTGCCGGTTTATTCTTACGCGGAAACTGAGGAGGTTTGATAGTTGTGGAAACAACTCCCGTAAGACGAGTGAAGTAACGGTCTCGTAAGAGCAAATGGGTATCTCCAGCAGTCCCTTTTTATCGTGATTACTGTATTTAATATCTTTCTCGGAAGCAATCCACGGCAGGAAATTCGAATGGGCGTCTCTGAAGTCACAGTATGGTGGGAGATACATACCTTTTGTGACCGAAGAATCACAGATTATTCCCGCACTTAATAAACCGCGGATGACCGCTGCAGATGGTTCAATTTGATAATCGCCGGCTCTAAAAGCAATGCACCTGTAGCCCGGGTCAACCGTTTGCAGTAAGCCATCAAGATAGCGTTTACCTCGTTTCAAGACCTCTTCCACAGTATTCTCCGGCAGGCTTGAAATAGCCCACTGACTGAAATCAACATGCCACTTCCTGTGCTCGAAGTGAGCATTTAACCACTGGGGATGGAGATGAAGCTGAACATCAGCTTTCCTTTTAACAGCTTTTTTTAGAATAGCTTCCCAGCTATCAGCAATTTCGCGGGCCCAGGGTTCCTGCTCGCTGATTTTCTGGTGTGCCCATTGCTGCCCCACCTCTGCCATGATAGTAATCCTGGCACCCTGATTATCTATGACATCTAGTAATGATTCCAGCGGCTTATGCTGAAGCTCGAAGTAATCACCCGACCCATCGCCATACAACTCCCAGTCATTGGTAAGCACTAAACCCAATTTCATATCAATCTCTTCAATTTGTAGGATATCTTGGGATAGATTGTAATATTCCTCCTGGCTAATTCAAGCATCTCATTGAACAATTGCCCGGCATCGGCCCTGAAGAAATCTCTGTCATATGATTTTAATTGCTGGCATGCTTTTTCGGAAATGTATTTGTTCATATATCTGGGAACACTATGATTCATCTTATGCATGTTATGCCCGTATGTCTCGACAATTTCTAATTCTCCCTCATAATTAATGCATCTGGCTTTAAAGCATTTCTTATGATAAGGCATCACCGGGAATTCTTCTTTTAATGCGTCGTCGATGCAGTGAACAAAGGATAAATAGTGCGTGGTAACACCTAATCCGATAATCACACCATGATAATGCATAATTTTATAGTAAGGGCTGCACTCATCATAGGGATAAGGTGAATTTTGGTGAGATTCTGTAAGGGTTCGGGCTAAGGGGCCTAAAGCGCAGACCGATTTAGTGGGATGAAGGCTTCTTATTGCCTGTGGTTGCGTTCTCAACAATTCAGTGAATGCCCCGGTGTATGAGGGAGTATTTCTGACATCGTAGCTCTCCCCACTTATTAGAAACTGATAAGATGGTTGCCTGGGGTATGTGGGAACAAGCATGGTTCCTCCCTCACCAATTATATCCTTGATGATAGTCAGCATTTGAAGAGGTTGAAAGCCTAACTTGAGCGCGTTGAGAGAACTATGAATAAAGATAGTATCGCCTGATTTTAATCCTAGTTTATCAACTAATATACTCTTGAACTGATCTTCTGTTAAATATGGAAGGTCAACTCTTTTTGCCTTAATATTATTATCGCGTATTCTCTTAACATAATCCTTGACTTTCTCGGGTAGAAATTGGTAGCCTGTGCGTCCGATTGTCTCGAGCAAATCATCTCTCCTGCAATTTTGCTACCACCATCTCCAGAGCCCGGGTCGTCTCCCGGCCTTCTTCACCGGTGATCGGGGGCTCGCTATCATTCAACACGCTATCGATGTATTGGCTGATGATGGTGTCGTGCCCGTAAAATTCACCCCTGCCGGTTAATACCTTGATGGCGTTCCCGATAACACCACCTGTAATCCGGCAGGCAGTACCGAGGGCATGGCGGGCCAGCGAAGCGGGTGCCATTGACCTGTTTCTCCCCTCCCGATATAGCAGCATACTCAGCAGGTCCAGGTGCAGGGAGCCTTCCGTACCCAGGAGGTCGATGGTAGAGGCGCGACGGTTGCTGCTGTAGGAGATAACGATGGAGCTGTAACCTTTCTCGCCCTCCAGTTCTATCTGGAATTCGTCGAACGGCGCCCACGGGTGCTCAAGGCGACTGGTGGCGTAGACTTCGGCGTTTTTCACATTGCCGATGAAGGCGATTGACTTATATACCGGGTGAGGCCCCGTCTCGTCGATAACACCCCCCGGCAACTTGTGAATCCAGTAGTCCTCCCTCATTATCATCTCATCGCGAGGGTCGGACATAAATATCCTCATACCGATAAAATCACCGATGTCGCCCCCGGCTACCAGCTTCCTGGCCTTAGTGACGGGTGGGTAAAAAAGCTGGTTATGAACCACGCACAGCTTCAAGTTTTTTTCCCGGGCGGCGTTTATCATCTCATCACAATCGGTGGTCTTCAGCGCCATGGGTTTTTCCAGTATCACGTGGCAGCCGCTTCCCAGAGCTTCGACGGTAAGCGGTGTATGAACCTGCGGCGGTGTGCAAATGTCAATTATATTGAGTTTTTCTTTCGAGAGCATTTGCGAGAGTTCGGAATAAACGCCGGGAATGCTATACTTGCGGGCGGTACTCTCGGCAAGGCTTTCATTCTTATCGCAGACGGCCTGAAGGACGACGTTGCTTTTCAATTTCAGGAACGCCGGGATGTGTCTTATGCCGGCGATAGCACCGCAGCCGACTATTCCAACCCTGAGCTTGTCTGGCATAGCGCCCCTTTAGTTTAAAATTTGGCGTCCCTCTCTATCCTGTCCCTGTTCTCCTTAATCCAGTCATGGACCCGGCCGATGCCTGCCTTAATATCCGTCTTGGGAGCATAGCCGACAGTCTTATTCGCTTTCTCGATGGAGGCGCGCCGACGGACAATCTTATCCCAGTCTCGCCTCGTACCGAACTTGACGCCGGCGGTGTTACCCGTAAGTTCGTTGATGATACTGGCGATATCGGTAATTTTCGTTTCTGTCTCCGAGGCCAGGTTGAAGGCATCGCCGACCGCCTTGTCAAAAGCCCCCAGCCGCAGGGTGCCGTCGACGATGTCATCGACGAAAGTATAGTCCCGGGTCTCTTCACCGGTGCCGGTAATAACCAGCGGCTTATTGTGTAGCGCCGTCCAGATAAAGTTAGGAATCACGTTGCGGTAAGCCCCCGGTATCTCGCCGGGCCCGAATACGTTGAAGTACCGGGCGATGGCCACGGGCAGGCCGTAGTGGTTGTAAAAGAAGTTGCAGTAGAGTTCGCCGAGGAGCTTGGTAATCTGGTAGGGCGTATCCAGGTGAAGGGAAACGAAGTCTTCTTTAAGAGGCAGGGGCGCCTGGCTGCCGTAGACGGAGCAGCCCGATGAGGCGAAAACGACCCTGTCTACCCTGGCCAGGTGTGAGTATTGCAGGACCTTTATCGTGCCCTGTCCGTTGACCAGGAGGTCGGTCTCCGGGTTGTCCACCGAGTTCTGGTTGGCGAAATGGGCTGCCAGGTGAAAGACATAGTTGACCTTTTTCGAGAATGCCCTCTTTAAGGCTTCTTCGTTCAGTATGCTCCCGTAAATAAAAAGAACGCCGGGGTCGTCCGGGATGTTCCACCTCGCCGCAGCGGAAAGGTCATCGATGACGGTTATTTGAGATGCTTTAGCCTCGATAAGAGCCCTGGTGAGGTTCGAGCCGATGCAGCCGGCCCCGCCGGTAATCACGATATTCTTACCTTGATATGCACCCCGGTAATCATCCATGTCGTTTCTCCTCTATTGCCTCTTCCAATCGCTTCTCAAGCTCATAAACTATTTTATCATAACCGTGTACCTTCGTCACATAGCTCAGGCCAGCCTGCTCCAGCTTCTGTCTTGCCTCCACCGATGTCAGCAGCCAGACTATCTTCTCTAACATGCCGTCAGCGCTGTCGGCATAAACTACCCCCTCTTTTTCTCCGGATATTACGGCGGTCAATCCCGGCAGGGCGGTCGCTATTAACACTTTACCACAGGCCAGAAATTGCACTACTTTACCCGGGAAGATGTCTCTGGTAGCATCGGTGATGTTGAAAGTGTTGATGCATACCGTAGCCAGGTTAATATAGCGGGGCATATCTTCGTAGGGCTGAAAACCGGTGATGATAACCCGTTCCTGCAGGCCGAACCGGGCGATAATTTCTTCTAGGCGAGGCCTCTGCGGGCCGTCGCCCACCACCAGCAATTTCGCCTCTGGAACCTGTTTCACGACTTCGGGGAAGTGTGAAATGAGGGCGTCCAGGCCGCTGAAATCGAACAGGGTGCCCATGAAGAGAATAATTTTGTCGTTTTGGCCGAACCCCCATTTTTGACGGAGGTCGGACGCATCGATAGCCGGGTGGAAAATATTCGTATCCACCGGCATGAGCAGCAGCTTTACCCGGTCCTCTCTGGCTCCATGTTCGATAACATAGCGGGAGAGGTTGGGGGTGAGAGAGAGAATCATATCCGCCCGGGAATAGACCCTTTTTTCGATGAGTCTGACCAGAGGACGCACCACCGGATACGGCACCAGCTGGTTGAGTATATCGATAGCTCTGAACACCAGGGGGATGTGGTGCTTCTTGGCCAGATGGAGCGCCTGTAAACCGTTGGTAGCGACGCTGTAGAGAACGATGGCCTGGACATTATCCTCGCGGATGGTCCTGGAAATTTCCGAGTAGTGGGTAAAACCCGCGGAGAGACGACTCAGGCCGGGAATTTTTATAAAGCCGGGACGTCTCAAAGTTACCGATGCCCCCGGAAAAGCCCGGGATATTCCTGCGTACTCCCTCGTCTTCAGGTCGGCCCAGTCCCGGAAGCCGTTCCGACGCCACGGGTTCTCGTAGTCGATGGCGAAGACTTTATGCCCTGATAAGGATAGAGCCTCGGAAAGGCTGTGTATATCGAATACTACCTTGCTTAGCCAGTCAACTTCGTGGATAAAAAGGATATTCATGTCTCACGTCTCGGTATTTTCTGCAAAGAAAGGTACGCTCTTGTAGAAACAGGCTCACTATTTATTACAGGCCCATTACCTTCTTTGTCCACTCGATGGTCCTCGGAATACCTTCCTCCAGAGGCACCCTGGGGTCGTGGTTCAAATCGCGCCTTATTTTTGAGAAGTCCATATGCTTAACCTGTGTGGTGAAAGGCTCCGCATCTTTATACGTCACCCTGGAGTCGTCCTTATTCAGGCACTCTAAGATAAGGTCGGAGACATACTTGATGTCGTGCTCCCATTCTTCCCGGCCACCGACGTTATATTCTTCTCCCGGCTTGAAGTTATCGACAATGTTAGCGAAGGTACGGCAGGTATCCTCAACATAGTCGAAAATACGTTTGTGTTCCATATGTACGGTATACGGCTCGTCCGTGAGAGCTTTATGGATAAACATGGGGATAACGCCGCGATAGGGCGTATAATGTTCATGCGGGCCGTAGGCATTGACGGGACGCACTCGCACCGTCTCCGTGCCGAACATGGCGGCTGAATTTAATACCTGCATCTCTCCTACCCACTTGGTCATGGCATAATCGTTCATCTGCTTGATGGCAACCTTGTCCATGACATCCTCGCTCATCTTCCCGGTATAGTCACCGTACACCTCGGCGCTCGAGAAGAAAATCATCTTGAACTTCTTCTTCTCCTGAATGCGGATAAGGTTTTTGGTCCCGATAACGTTGGTCAGCCACAGGTTCTCGTAATAGTCCTCGCCGTTCCAGCGTCCGTATTCGGCGGCAAGGTGATAGACATAGTCGAAGACATGGCTTTCGAAAATTTTTTCCAGCTGTCGGTATTCACTTACATTGCAGCGGGTGTAGTTGACCGCCCCGGAATTGGTGAGGTCGCAAACCCAGACATCGTGCCCTCTTCCCCTGAGCTCGGGGACCAGATTCGAGCCGATGAATCCCAGGCCGCCCGTAACCAGTATTTTAGCCATGTCATACCTCCGCAAGGGTCTTTAAAATTTTTTCCGCCGCCTTACCGTCCCCGAAGGGATTCAGCCAGTCGTTTTTCCTCCGGAGCATGGTGGTGACATGTCTTACGATGTCATCGGGTGATGCCCCTGCCAGGGCATTGGCGCCGACCTCCAGGGTCTCGGGCCTTTCCGTATTATCTCTCAGCGTCACGCAGGGTACTCTCAGGATACAGGCTTCTTCCTGAATGCCGCCGGAATCCGTAAGGATAAGTCTGGCGTTACTCTCAATCTGAAGAAAGTCCAGGAAACCCAGAGGCTCGATTATTTTAAGGTGTTGCGGTTCAATACCGAACTCTTTCAATCGTTTTTGAGTGCGGGGGTGGATGGGGTAGATTATCGGCAGGCCGAACTGATTAGCGACCCTGCTTAAACCTTCGAAGATAGCCGTCAGCTTCGACCGGTTATCCACATTCTCCTGCCGGTGTAATGTTACCAGGAAATATTGCTTTTCCTTGAGGTCCAGGTTTTTAAGAGTATCATTCTTACTCCTGGTAAGCTCAAGGTTCTGGTTGACGGCGTCTACGATGGGATTGCCGGTGATAAAAATCTTCTCTTCCTGGATTCCCTCTCCGAGAAGGATTTCCCTGGCTTTTGGTGTGGGGGCATAGAGATAATCGGCAATATGGTCGGTTAGTATCCGGTTTATCTCCTCAGGCATACCCCTGTCGTAAGAGCGCAGCCCCGCTTCAACGTGCCCTACCTTTATATTCAATTTCACAGCAGCGAGAGCTCCGGCAAGAATACTGTTGGTATCTCCCTCGACGAGAATGACGTCCGGCTTTTCCACCAGTAATATTTTCTCTATCCCCATGAGCATTTTGCCCGTCTCTTCGGCATGCGAACCAGAACCGACGTCGGTATTATATCCTGGTTGCGGAAGTTTAAGCTGGTCGAAGAAGACTTTATCGAGCAGGTAACTGTAGTGCTGCCCCGTATGCAGAACGAAGAAGTCTGCCTTCTGTCTCTCAAGCTCCCTTATTATCGGAGACAACTTGATTATTTCGGGTCGGGTGCCCAGGATTATGGCAATCTTCATCACTTACTTTGGAGGCTACGATGTGAAAATTTTTTCAGGCAGTTTATACGATTAATTATAGTGCTTTATGGTAAAGCAAAGCAAGGTTTAGCTTCAGATGAGCCGTGTAACGATAGTAGATTAAAACAGAAGAGAATTAAACGGTAGTGAGTATAGAAGAAGCCTGAACTCAAGTGTCTAATACATGCATCCTGAACAATTGGGCCTGACGTTCCCCTGGATAATGCCTTTATGTCGCTTTGGCTGCCAGTATGGCGTTCCAGGTGTTCTCGTCGGGCTCCCGCTCGAAGTCCGGGAAGGCGCCCAGGCGAAGTAACTGAAAGCCACTCGTTTCCAGAAAAAACTCCAGCTCTTTGGGGAAGAAAAAGCGCATCCGGTGTTCTTCTTCGGTCTCGGCCAGCAGTTCTTTATCTCGCTTCCGGTGGAGGCTGAAATGCACCCGGCAGGTATGATGACGGATGTCCAGTTCTGCCGAGGATTCCCTGACGATAGCTGTGTCGCCGTCGCGGATGGTACGGGTGCGGTTGCCGGGTCGCTGCACCAGGACGGCCGGGCCGTACCAGACATCGGCCACCAGCAGACCGCCGGGACGCAGGTGCTCCCGCGCCGCACGTAAGGCTAACAGTACGTCGGCGTTCTCCACCTGATATCCCAGCACGGCGAACATCATCAGGACAGTGTCGAAAGTCCTTTCCAGGTTAATCCTGCGGATATCCGCTTCGTGGAGGGCAATCTTCAGTCCTTGCTGCTCGGCCTTGTCCCGGGCGATGGCGAGCATCTCCGGGGCGCAGTCCACACCGGTGACGCTATAGCCCCGCTCGGCCAGGCGGAGGGTGTGGTTGCCGGTGCCGCAGCCCAGGTCCAGAACGTTACGGACGGGGCTGGCGGAGTATTTCTTAAAGATTTGTTCCAGCAGGTCGCATTCCGCCGTATAGTCCTTCTCGTGGTAGATGGCGTCATAGGCGCGGGCGTAGTCTGTGCCGAAGACATCGCTCATCGGGTGAGTACCTCTTTAACAGCCTGGCATACCTGCTCCATTTGTTCATCGGTCAGTGCCAGGCCTGACGGCAGGTAAAGCCCCTGCCGCGCCAGCCTCTCGGCAACGGGGTACTTCTCCCCGGCGAACAACCCCATCTTGTGAAAGACCGGCTGCTCGTGTATCCCCAGGAAGAACGGGCGGGTATCCACCCCCCTTTCCACCAGCCTCCGGGCGAACTCGACGTTGTCCATGCCGGTGTCTGTGGAGAGCACGACTCCGTACATCCAGTAAACACTGTGCGCCCAGGGCTTCTCCACCGGCAGCTGTAAGCCGGGTATATCCTGCAGCCTTCGGGTATATTCCCTGCCCATCTTTCGCTTTTTGGCTACGATTAGCTCCATCCGTTCCAGCTGCGCCAGACCCAGGGCAGCCTGTAAGTTCGTCAGGCGGAAGTTGTAACCCAGCGACTCGTGGTAGAAGCGGCGACCGGACTGGAAGCAGAGGTTGCGCAGGGAACGCAGTTTTTCGGCCAGAGCCTCATCGTCGGTCAGCACCATGCCGCCCTCGCCGGTGGTGATGAGCTTATTGGCGTAGAAGCTGAAGCAGCTCATGTCCCCGAAGCCCCCGCAGCGCCGCCAGTCTGCGTCCGGGGTGTCGTGCCCGAGTAAATACTCGGCGCCGTGCGCCTCGGCGGCGTCCTCGATGACGGCCAGCCCGTGCTTCTCAGCCAGTTTGAGGAGGGGGTCCATGTCCGCGGGGTGCCCGTAGATGTGCACCGGCATAATGGCACGGGTGCGGGGGGTGATTTTCGCTTCCATCTGGCTGATATCCGGGCACCATGTTTCCGGGTCGCTGTCCACCAGGACGGGAGTACCGCCATTATAGGTGACCGCCTGGGGGCAGGAGATGATGGTGAAGGTGGGCATGATAACCTCGTCGCCCTGCTCCAGGTCGAGGGCGGTCACGGCAGCCTGAAGAGCCGCCGTGCCGTTGCTGACCGCTACCCCGTATCGCCGGCCGCAGTAGGCCGCCCAGCCCTCCTCGAACTCGCCGATGAAGCGCCCCGCCGAGGAAATCCAGCCGGTCTTGAGGCACTCGGTGATGTATTCCTTCTCCAGTTCTTTAAGCAGGGGCTCATTTACCGGAATCATATTTAAAAGCGCTCCTTTTCTTCCAGGCCGAGGTAAGGGCCCTGTTTGACCTCGCAGAGCACGGTATCCTCCAGCAGGCGGAAACCGTGACCGCCGGCGAGCATTATCACCATATCTCCAGCGCGTAGCTCACGTGTCGCCGCGACCTCTCGTTTATCGTTGTATATATCCACTTCGCAATGCCCCTCGCGGACGATGATAACCTCCGAGGTACTGTTGATATGGCGTTCCAGCGGCAGGTGCGCGTGCCGGGCGATTTCTCCGCCGGCCGGATAAACCACGAAGCCGGCCTGAAAGTTCGCCTCCGGGGGGGTGAGGAAAGTCGTCTTCTCCGGCCTCATTTTTTCCCTGATGATACAGGCAAGCAGTGTGCCGCCGTCGGTAATATTTTCCATATGTTCCATAATAAACCTCTTATTGTGAGCCTGTCTTCTCGATGGCCTTGATTTGCGAGTTGCCGAGGCGCCTATCGGCCTCTTCCACGATTTCCAGGACTATATTCTCGAACTCAGCCTGCCCGTAGGTTTTCAGGCGCTGCCGCCCTTTTTCGATTAACACGCGGCGTAATTTATCATTGGTCCAGAGCCTCTGGATTCCCCCGGCGATGGCTTCTACCGACGTGGGGTCGACCAGAACCGCCGCGTCGCCCATCTGCTCACGGATACCGCGAATATCGGAGGTAATCACGGGGCAGTCCAGCGCCCATGCCTCCAGGGGTGGGATGTTGGTGGGGCCGAAGAAAGTGGGTATTATCAGGGCGGTGGCCCCAACGTAGAGCCCGGCCATGTTCTCGTCGGGTACGTAGTCCAGGTAGTGTACGTTAGACTCCAGCCCCGCCTTTTTAACAAGCGCCGTGACCTCCCGGAATGTCTGTTCCCTGATATCGTCGTCATACCCGCCGGTGAAGACGATGTCTATTATCAGGCCTTGCTGTACTTTGAGCAGACTCAACGCCTGAACTATCCTGAGGTGGTTCTTGTGTGGCCAGAACTGCGAAGGGTAAAAAAGGTAGCGTTCCGGCAAATTATAGAGGCTCCTGACTCTCTCCATATCTGCCCCGGTCGGTCTGGCCGAGAGGTAAGGGGCCGGCAGGAAGGGGAGTACCTTAATCTTGTCTGCGGTGACGCCGTACTCACCGTAGCATGCCAGCACGTCTTCCCTGCCGGTTTCCGAGTCCACCAGGATGAGCATGGCATGGCGGTTGGCGTTACAGAACAGGTATTCCCGCCTTTCCCGCCGCCCATCGGCGGCCACCTCCGGGAACTCCGGGTGGAGGCGGTGCTGCAAATCGTGCACCGCTGTGACGTAGGGCAGGCCTGTCTCGAAGGACATGGGGTTTGGGGTGGGGTAAAGCATCCAGTCGATGCCTTGCTCTCGGAGGAAGTGGGCAAGGGTGGGATTGGGATTGATACGGTCGGGGTCGGGCAGCCCCGTTTTCTTCGGAGTGAATATCGAATATAGCCGGGCGGCCAGCCGCTGCATTCTGCCGTTGCCCAGGATATGCCTTGACACGTTCCAAGCCTTATCGCCGGCCGTGCCTGAGACGGCATCCAGCGGCACTATCTCCCAGCCCGCCTCCCTGAAAGGAGAGAGGTCTGCCTCGGACTCGCCGCGCTGGAAGATGACGAACTCGTCGTCCAGCAAGCCCTTTACCTGAAGATTATATAGCGCCTTTAAAATCGTCAGGCAGTACTGGTAAACGCCGCCCTTGGCGTGGCTCAGGCTGGGCACGATGCCGACGCGCATTCAGCTATCCCTTCTTTTCTCTGTTAAAAATAGTCTTTCTTAAGCACCCACTCAAGTAGCTCCGGGTCGGCTTTAACTTCATTTTTGTGAAACCGCATACCTTCCCGGTAGGCTTCGCGGACCTCGTTGTGATATCTGGTGTATCGCATGAATTTAAATTTATATGCTCTCAACATCCGGTAGTATGTGCCAATCATAGCAGATAAACCGGGCCTCGCCAACTTTATCTGGAAAACTTTTTCGTCGATGCCGCCCTGTTTCCTGATAAGCGTGTAAGATTGCTCGATACCGTGAAGGAAGGCCCTTTTCTTGAAATAGTCGATGGTAAGCCGTCCGGCCGGAATTACGTGGTAAACATAAGCCCTGGGGTTGTAAATCATTTTGTACGAGGACTCAGCCAGCCTGTCCGTCAGGGCGGTCTCGCCGTTACCCCGGAACCGGAGCAGGTGCCGGGGCATGGCATCCGGGTGAAAGCCCCCCATCTCGTAAAGGACGTCCCTGCGCACGGAGAGGTTGCAGCCGAAGGCGACGCTCTTCCGTGTCACCATATAATCGTGTCCGGCATCGATAAGGCTCAGGTAGGTCCTGGGAAAGAGCCTTATCCATTCAGGTGGCTCAACCTCGTATTTGGGCAGGACCTTGCCGCTGGCCAGCCCCACCGCCGGGTCATCGTAGCAGCGGTAAATCTCGGCCACCCATTCCGGTGGGGCGATGATGTCATCGTCGCCGTAGAGCAGGATATTGCTCCGGGCGTGTTTGGCGCCGAGGTGCCGCCCGACATGCAGGCCGGGGGTAGCGTCGTAAAGATATATCACACGGTTGTCGTTTGCCTCGTTCAGCTCATCGCAGACCTTCTTCGTGTCGTCCGTGGAGCCGTTATCGACGACGATGATTTCGTATTCGTCCCCGGGGAAGGACTGCTCCAGAATGCTGAGCAGGGCATTCCTCAGATAAGCCGCGCGGTTTAACGTCGGTATGATGACGGATACCTTTATCATTTACTCTCTCCAGAACTGGTAGCCGGGGCATTCGGTGAACTGCCAGTCGACTCTTCTCAGTTCGGGAACGTCGATTACTTTGTTCAGGTAGGCCAGGGACAGCGTTCGGAACCAGGTCGGGAACAGGGCGCTTTCGTCGGCGGCCGAGGACATTAGCTGGTGGCCGTAGGTCAGCGACTGGCCCCGCACGAAGACAGACCCCCCGTCGTCATTCATGTTGACCAGCACCCATTGATGGGCCCGGCGCAGCGCTTTAACGATATCGTCGCGCCGGTAGCCGGTCAGGTGGTAGAACCTTACCAGCGGATCGATGGAGTCGATATCCTCGCAGGCGCTGGAGCCGAAGCTTACCCCGAACCCCCCGAAACGATTCTGAGTTTTCAGGCAGCTGTCGATGCAGCGCTCGGTGTACCGGATGGGTCGGCGGTCGTAGAAGTACAACAGCCAGAGGTGATATGCGGTCTGCACCCCCAGCGAGAGCCCGAGTTTGTCCCCCGGGTAGTTGCCCCACAGGCCGGTCCCGGGGTTCTGGCATTCGTCCAGCCAGTCGTAGAGTCTCTCCATCGCCCGCCCGGCCCGGTTGTCTTTATGGAAATCACGGACATACTGCAATAATGTTCCGTAGTTCAGTACCTCGTTGCTCACGGAAGCCGCCCGGCTCTGCCAGTCGCGGCTGGCCAGCCATTTTTCAACTTCGCCATCGTGGTAGAGAAATTCCAGAATCTTGAACGGCTTTTCCGCCTGTGCCCCCAGAGCCGTCAGCGCGATGATGGCGTGGCAGCTCAGGTGGCGCCAGCCCCACCAGTCCTCGGTTTCGGCAATCTCGTTATCTACGGCCGGGTCGCGGAAGAGACCATCCTCGGACTGGTAGCCCTGGATATAATCCGCCCATCCCTGTTTTACAGAAGGCGAGAGCTTGTCTAGCTGCCCCTGCAGGTGCAGCAGCGAGGCAGCGTATACCGAGGCATAGAGTACGGGCTGCGGCTGGCGCGGGGTGTATTTGTAGGCGTAGCCGTCACTACGGCACTTTTTTATAAATTCCAGGACGGGCTGGACTTCAAAGCTCCTCCTCGCGGCATCGGCCTGCCAGCGCCGCTGCCGGCAGAGCGAGCGCACTCTCTCAGGCAGCCACATCATCATGGACAGTCCCTTGGCGAAAAAAGCCCGGCATTGTCTCATACTTTAATGCTCCGCGCCCATCAGCAGCTCGCTGATGCGAGCGATAGCCTCGCCGTCCTCGGCCTCATAATATTTATGCAGCAGCGTTCTCCCCTCGGCAATCAGCTTCTCTCTCAGACTGGCGTCGTCCAGCACCCTGTCCAGTGAAGCGGGGATGTCCTCGAGCGCGTTGACGACGAGACAGCCGCCATGGCGCAGCCAGGAGAACCGCTTATCGTAGATGCGGGCGGTAGCGATGTAGACCATCGGTTGCTCCGTGATGAGCGCCTCCAGCGAGGCCGTGGTGTGCGTACTGGGCGAGATAATCGCGTCGGCTACGGCCAGCACGCTGAACAGGTCGTCCTTGACGATAACCTTCACCCTGTCCGCCTGTCCGCTCTCGGTGCCGAGCCTGGAAATCATGTCGTGGTAGACAGCGGGGTAGTCGCGGCGGGGGTGGGTCTTGATGACAAGTTGGGCGTCAGGCCGCTGCATGACATGACGTATTGCCGCTTCAATGGAGGCCAGGTGAGTCTTGACGTCCACGTAAGGACGCATCCAGCGCTCGAAGCTGCCGCTGGTGACCATTACCAGCGTTTTGCGGTCGGGACTAAGCCCCAGTGTTTCCAGCCGCTGCCGCCGTGCTTTGTCGTTCAATTGCACGAAAGTCTTCATTTCCTTAATCGTACCGGTAATAATGAGACGGTCTGGTGCCACGCCTATCTCGACGCACTCGTCCCGCATAATTTCGCCCCAGACGAAGGCGTGGTCGGACAGGAAGCGGGAGGCGGCGGGCGTGGCGTTAACGATGGCTGAATGCGGCACCAGCGCGCTTTTGATACCCAGCCTTTTCAGAGCCATGGGCTGGCCGACGTAATAGTGGGTGCTGTCCTGTATGAGGACGACGATATCGGGCTGATAAGCACCGAAAAAGGTGCTCCATTCCTCGGCGTTGCGGAGGACGCGTCGCGGCGCTTCCTCGAAGAGCCACCTGAACTGGAAGTCGAGATAGGGTGAGCTCAGCCACTCCTGCCATTTCAAGCCGGTTTTTTGTAGCTCTTCCCTAAAGTCCCCGTCCGGTCGGAGTTCCGTGGGCGGGGTAGGGTGCTGTTGCCGGAAGCGGGGGTAGTCCACCCATGCCTCCGGGTGCTCGGCCATGTAGCGGTTGGTGCTGTCCTTGAGCCAGGCGGCGGGGCCGCCCAGATAAACGTGGATAGCCTCAGCCTTGCCGCTCTCGTTGAGGCGCTGCACCAACGGCAGCTGGTTCTCGAAGTCGAAGTCGGCGCCCAGCAGCATAATGCGGCGGCGCGAGGTCTTCGGGGGGATAATAAACGGGTCTTTATCTTCTGTGCCGGCTTTGTCCGGAGTTTTTTTCAGGCTTTTTAAAAAATCGCGGAGGCGTCGCCACAGACCCGGTGCCGGAGTGCTTTGACGGATTAACCGGATATCAAGCCCCTTGCTTTCGGCGTGGTGTAGTAACATGGCGTCGAAGATATCGCTGGAAAGCTCCACGTCCAGCAGGCGTGGTACGCTGAGCTGGCTGACAATCCATATGCCCTGTGGTTTTAACTCGCTCAGCAGCGTTTCGGTGGTAATCTTAGAGCGTACGAAATCCTGGGCGACAATCTGGGCGGTGGGACGCAGTCCCTCCAGCATCACAGGCTCGTTAGGCCAGAGCCGCCCCAGTATCCCGGTAAAGATATCGGTCAGCTCGTTGACCTCGGCCTCGCTATCATTGAAAAGGCTTAGTGGCACCACGTCGTAGAGGCTATCGAAGGGCACTCCCTGCTGCCGCAGTTCGATATCTACCGTAGGGTGCCCCGAAATCACCGTAAGAGATTCTTCAGCCCATTCGGGGGCTAAATCATTTATTATAGATAGCTGGTCGGTGTTGCGTAGCACCAGCAGGGCCTTGGTTTGGTTATTTACTCTCACATCTTACCTCATATAATGGCGGGCACTTGTATTATGTTATCGGATGCTCTAAGCGCTTTTTGCACAATAAAACATAAAAAAGCAGTAGACTCTTTGTCCCTGGTAATGCTCCATAACTTTAGGTATATTCCTGAAATATAAAACATTGCCCGTCATGCCTGCCGGTATACTTGAAAAGACTCTTTTTAAGAAAGATTCCGGACTATAATGTCTGGAAAAAGATACTGTATTCCCGTCATCGCGCCATACTTTTTTTGCCTGGCTGTCGATTACTACATATTTTTGGTCGCAATACGGGCTTGTGGAGATATAATAATTATCGTCCAGATAAAGCGGGATTATTGCATAGCGCCCCTTATCATTGAGGACTCTGGCAGCTTCTTTGACAAACCGTACGTCAGCATCCCCCATAAAACATTCATATGCGCAATGTGCCGACAGAACGTCGGCAAATCCGTCGGGCAATTTTGTATCACCCGCATCGGCTCCTATTTCGATACCGCGTATGCCCTCCGGGTAGCAAAGGTCTAATCGATAAGCTTTTATACCCTTTTTGTTCAGAATGTCTGCCCAAGGGCTGCCGGCAGCGGCGATGTCAATGTATACGTCATCCTGGGAAGTACTGAGATTTCGAAAGGCCAGGTAGTGCTCCAGGCATTTCTCTATAAACACTTCATCCCAGGTCTGGTAATGATTTCTGATTTCAGAGAAGTTATCTAACCAGCTTTCGAAGTCAGATATATCAATATCGACTTCTTTTACCGATATATCAAGTGTTATAAGCTTTTCTTTTAGTGCATTGAAGTATCCCAGGTTGCCAAGAGGGTCTTTGCTATGGTCGTAATATGACTGCCGGTCTTCCTTCGGACTTAACTGGAATTCAACCAGCTGTGGTATCATATATCCCAGTTTATTATCTATGATTCTTTTGGCTTCTGCTTCTACTAGTCTGGCGATACGGTTGCTTACTTTTCCTTTCGCCCATGTAATCAGACCCATTGCTTACCATCCCATTCAGGAGCTTTTTCTGGCGAGAATGACGGACTAAGAATAAATTGCTCTTTTCACATCCTTTCTAACGTAGTGATTGTTTACCTTTTTTCTCTTCGAGCATACGCTCGGCAATCCAGAGGTCGAACTCCGAGTCTATGTGGACACTTTCCTCCGGTGTCATCACCACATGACCGACCGTCTCACCGAGGAAGCTCTCCGGGCGGATAACCTCCCGCCGCGAGACGTAGATAGCCCCGTTCTCCTCGTAGAGCTCCTCCCTTTCCAGCCGGACCTTCCTCTTGCGGAACAGGGGTGTCAGCCCGTACTTGTCGTGGGTATAGTGCAGCGTGTCGTCTGGCACCACGGAAATGACGCTGTCGGTGTGGTATATCAGCAGAGAGTCGATGGCTTCCTCGATATTACTGGTCTTCATCATCGGCGATATGGCGTGGAGGATAGCCACGATATCCGGCTCGTAGCCTTCTTTGGCCAGCTCGCTTAGGACAAACATTATCGTGCCCTCTATGGGGGTCTTGGGACGGGCGAGTTTGGCCGGGCGCATGATAACCTCGGCGCCAAGTTCGCGGGCGGCACCGGCAATCTGGTCGTCTTCCGTGGAGAGGATAACTCTATCCAGGCTTTTAGTGGCCAGGGCGGTGCAGATGACGTAGGCGATGAGCGGCTGCCCGGCGATTTCGTACAGGGCGAGGTTGCCGCGCAGCGAGGAGCGCGCCCGCATCGGTATGATGGCCAGAGCTTTGGGCCTGGTTTCCGGCGGGTAGTTTTGCTCGATGTAGGATTTCTTGGCCCGCCTTCTTGTCTCTAGGATACGCTCCTTGTTGGTCGTGAGCGTCCCCGCGTGCTGGCGGTAGTACCATAATGGAAGATTAACGTTGTAAGCCCTGAACTGCTGGATAAAGCGCATCCAGAAATCGTAGGTGTCCTGGCAGAGCAGGTCCTCGTTATAGCCATTGAGCGCCTCGTAGCACCTTCGCTTTATCATCACGGCGGTGCTTATCGGGGGCAGGTCGAGCACCTCGACCTCCTCATGGAGCTTCTGCCGCCGCACGTACTCCAGCACGTCGCCGTGCTCGGACACCAGGAAATGGTCGCAGTCCACCAGGTCTATATCCGGCTTCCGGTCGAGTATCATGGCCAGCACGGCGATGGCGTTCTCGTCGAGGAAGTCGTCGCCGTCCAGGCGCATCACGTAGTCGCCGTCGCACTCCCTCAGGGCGATATTACAGCTTCGGGTAAGGCCGAAGTTCTCTGTATTGTGGATAACTTTTATCCTGGGGTCGGCGTTGTATTCCCTGAGAATATCCTGAGATTCATCTGTGGAGGCATCGTCAACGATTATCAAATTCCAGTCGGTATAGGTCTGTTTGAGCACGCTGTCAACGGACTGTTTCAGGTAGGGGGCGTTGTTGCGTGTCGCCATAATGACGTTGACCTTTGCCATATGCTTCTGCTTTCCTTTGCTAGAGAAGATACTGGCGGTACTCCGGCCTCTCCTTAAGGAGCTTTTCGGCCAGCCAGAAGTCGAACTCGGTATGAATATCCACCATGAAATCTTCGTTCTCGATTATCTTAACCCTGTCCCCGACGCGGCGCTCCTGCTCGGTAATCAGCCAGGCGCGGCTGGCGCATCCCAGGCCGGTATCCTCGCGGTAAACGGGTGCCTTGAGCTGGCGCGGCATGTGGTGCACGGAAGGAATCAGCCGCACGTATTCCTCGCCGACTTTCCTCCAGTAGTTCTTGTGGTCTGGATAAACGACGAAAGCCGATTCCAGCCCGTCGTTATCTATAAGCAGCCGTACGACCTCGTCGATAAATTCGTGTTTCTTAAAAAGGTCGGTAAGCTGCAGGTAAACGAATATATCCGTCTCGTAGCCTTCGTTCTCTTGGAGCCAGAGGACGGCGTGCTTCAGGACGGCTTCTGTGGTGGTAAGGTCCTGTGCAAGCTCGGCCGGCCTTACGAACGGAACCTCCGCCCCCAGCTTTTTCACCACACGCGCAATCTCGGTATCGTCGGTGGACACGATGACCCGGTCTAACAGTTTTGCCTTCAGCGCCGGGGCGATGGTGTACTGTATCAGCGGTTTTCCCAGCAGCGTCTTGATGTTCTTACCGGGCAGCCCCTTGGAGCCGCCCCGGGCCGGGATAATCGCCACCACGTTCTTTTTAGTCAAGATATACCTCTTTTTCGACTAGAGTGTCCTGCCGAGGACTTCGGCGATGCCCTGTATTTCCTTCATCAGCGCCGCGAAGGCCTTGAAATCCAGCGAGTGCAGCGGGTCGACCCACGCGTTGGGTGGGTCGGGGTGTACCTCGATGAGCAGGCCGTCGGCGCCAGCGGCGATAGCCGCGCGGGAAACCGACGCTACGTAACTGCGCTTGAAGGTGGAGTGGCTGGGGTCGATAAACACCGGCACGGTGGGAGCGTATTCCTTGAGCGCCGGGACGGCCTGGATATCGATGATGGAGCGGGATTCGACATTGTGTGTATGGGGCACGACGACGCCCCTCTCACAGAAGGCGAAATTGTGCTTACCCCGCGCCTCGAAATGCTCGGCGACCCCCAGCAATGACCGCAGGCTTTCCCCGTAATGCCTCTTGAGGAGGATGGGCTTGTCGGTTTTGGACAGGGCTATGATGAGGTCCATGTTGAACATGTGGCGGTAGCCTATCTGGAACATGTCCACGTAAGGCGACAACATCGCCAGGGAGTCGGCGTAGATTATCTCCGATATTACCGGCAGGCCGTGCTTCTCCCCGGCTTCCTTGATGTAGGCCAGCCTCCTCTCGGCCTTCTGGTAAGCCTCCGCCTTGCTCAGGATGTCCTTACGGTCGCGGTCGGCTTCGCCGGAGCCGGTGTCGGCCCTGCCCAGCGGGTCGCCGTAGGGGAAGGTGAGGGGTTTAAACACCCCGCCCCGCAGCAGGTGCGCCCCGGCCTCTTTCACCGCCTGCGCTATCTCCATTATCTGGGTCTTGCTCTCCACCGCGCAGGGGCCGGCCATGATGGTGAGGCGCTTGCCACCGAGTTTTACCCCCTTTACAGTGACATCTCTATCGAAATCGTTTCTCGTTACCAGCGGTATATTATTTTCAATATCGCCCTTGGATATGTCTTTCATGGCTGCCTCACTTTATCCAGTTATGCTGTGGGTCTTCATAGCCGCACAGGTCGTTGCCTTTCCCGGCCAGGCAGAAGAGGTAGTAAAGGTTATAGCCCGGCCCGGCCACAATCTGGTGGTAGCCCCATGGCATCAGGGTTACCACGTTATCCTCTAGATAGATGAGTTCGTTCGCATTTCTCTCCGGGGAGTAGGTCCTCTGGATGCCCCAGCCCTGCGGCTTGTCCGTTCGGAAATAGTAGAGTTCCTCGTGGAGTGATTCATCAGGCAGGCTTTCGTTCTCATGTTTGTGGGGCGGCGTCCCCGACCAGTTCCCCGGCGGATTTAGCGTTTCGCCGAGTATCAGGTTTTGCGAGAAGCCTTTGGGGGGTATCATTTGCCGCACCTCCCTCGCCCAGTTGTCCCTGCCTACCTGCATTACCTTGACATCCGTCTCCCGGATTATCCTTAATTCGCCTTTCCTTTCTGCCTTCGTCTGGCATAGAGCGGCCTCCACCGGGCCACCGCTGATTGTGCAGTTATATCCCGGCGGGATATAGGCCGCATACGGTAGTCCGCCGAAAACGTCCTTACGGTTGCCGACTTCGTAAGTCTGGCCGCCCGTTTCGATGCGGCATATCCCGGAGAGGACCAGCATCCCTACCTCGTTATCGCCGCTGGAAAGCTGGTAGGTTTCGCCATTATCCAGCCTCAATACCCCGAATTCCCTGATAAACTTGAGGCCGCAGTCGCGACCGGAAACAGCGGTGTAGCCGGGCTTTGGCGTGAGCTTCAGCGAATATTTCATAGTTTCTCCTTAATCCATGCCCCGCATGAAGGCCAGGAAACCCCTCATGGCTTCGGCCTCCGAAGGCTCCGGCTTCACTTCGGCGGAGATATATCCATTGTAGCCGATTTCCCGCAGGGTAGCAACGATTTCCCGGAAGTTGATATCACCGGAGCCGGGATAACAGCGGTTGCTGTCGGCGAAGTGGACATGTGCCAGCCGGGGCGCCGCCCTGGTTAAACTCTCGCGTATGTTCTCATCCCCGGCGTTCATGTGATAGGTGTCGGCCAGGAGCTTCAGGGCGGGGTGCCCCATTTCTTTAATGAAATCCGTGCCTTCTTGAAGACTGTTGATGAAGCTGCACTCACTGCGGCTAATCGGCTCCAGCGCCAGGGTCGCTCCTTTCTCTGCGGCGTAGCCGAGGCATTCGACGAGAGACTCTTTGAATAGACCGGTAGCTTTGTCTCCCGGCAGGTTATCGGCAGGGTTGCCCCGGATGAGCCCGATGATGACCAGCGACTTGAGTTGTGCCGCGAGGTCGATATGTTCCTGGATACGCTTTACCGCGGCTTTCCTGATTTTGCCATCGGGATTGGACAGGGATAGTCCCTCTTCGAGATAGGCCTGGCCGGTACCGAGCGCCGGAACACTGAGACCGGAGAGTTCGACGGCCCTTTTCAGGGCGGTAGTGTCTATGGCCGAGGGATTTCTGATAGCCAGCTCCGCTCCGTCAAAGCCCAGCGCCGCCATCTCATACAGCTTTTCTGCAATGTCTTCATCCGGGCCGCCTACAGCCTCGAAGCTCGTCTTCTGCAGCGAGATAACGTAGGAAAGTTTTAAATTCCCCCCGGTTGCTGTTTTACGATTAATATTCATCTAAAATATTACTTCCTGTTTCGATATTTTGCGTCGTTGGCGAATATGGCGAACATAATTTATGGACACTTTAGCCGTCTGGCTTCGTCCTGTCAAACTCACTCATCTCCCGGTTGTACTTAAGTCTCGTTTTTATCGGGAGCGGTCTGCCGCATCTCATCGTTGCCCGGCGGATGAGAAAGCGGCGCTCCGGTTAGAATCACTTTAAAACGTCCCTGGCGCTCAAATACATCAGGATAGCCCCGCACGCCCCCACGTTCAACGATTCTGCCTTTGCCGGCATCGTGGGTATTCTTAGCCGGTAATCTGCTATTTCCAGTAAGTTTTCAGATAGCCCTTCTCCTTCATTACCCAGGGCCAGCAGGAGTTTTTCCCGCTTGAGAACGGACGGTTCGTCGGTACCATTAATCTCGGCGGCTACCAGGCGGTATCCCTCCTGCCGCAATGACCGTGCCATTTCCAGATATTGCATCGTTCTCCTGAGCCATACCGAGAGTACCGTGCCCGCCGCCGACTGTACGCACTTGGGTGAAAGGGGGTCGGCGCAGTTTTCTGTCAGAATCACCCCGGAAAAGTCGAAAGCGGCTGCCGTGCGGATGAGAGTGCCGACATTGCCGGGGTCCTGGATGTCTTCCAGCAGGAGAATTCTCTTGCCGGCATCCTGCGGCAGGCTGGACGAGTAAATAACTTCCGGCATGCGGACTATGGCCATGATGCCCTGCGGCGTTCTGGTGCTGCTGATATAGCGGAACTGGCTCTCGGTAACCGGGCGAACAGGATAGCGGTGATAGTCAGTTGGCGGTTCTTCGATGGCTATAATTTCGATTATTTCATCGGGGTAAACACTCATTATCTGCCGGATAGCTCTATCCCCCTCGATGGTAAAAGCCCCGGCTTTAAGTCTGCCTTTTTTTTCGGCCAGTTCTTTGTACCATTTCAGCGGTTTTAAAGGAGTAGGCATGCTTTCTTTACCTTTTCCTTCGGACGAAGAGTATTAGTATCGAACCGGCGGCGATGAGGATGGCTGCCCAGAGATAGCCCTGTAAGACCCATCGGAACAGGCTGGCGGCGGCAATCAACCCCGCTATCCCACCGATGACCAGGACGATACCCGTCCTGTTAAGGAATTCCCACAGCCTGTTTTTGCCGGGGGATTTGACGGTGATGTCCGTAGCCGTTGGTTCGTTTTGCCTAGTGGCGCTGCGGCCGGTACGGATAATACGTGCTATCACCGCCACGGCAATAACAACGACTATAATCAGGATGATTTCCAGCGGTCCGAGTCTCATACTTTATTCCAGCAAATATCTTTCACCGGTTATATTATAAGACATTCGGCCATAAATGTGCCAAGTTTTAATGGTAATTGGCAGATGAGGCGTCGTCAATGGGGTTATAGTCAGTTGAAGGGAACGATGTACACCTTGTCGCTTTCTTTCTGGCCTTTGACCAGTTCGCAGTGCCTCAGCGTGGCGAACTGGTTTTGAAAATCGCGTGGCGTCAGGCTGAACTTGGTCATTATTTCCTCGGTGGTAGTTTTCCCTTTATTTTTGACGAAAGCGTAAATTGCCTGCTGTAAAGATGTGAGTCCTTCAGTACCGGAAAGACCTGTGCTCTCCCGACTGCGGGTGGCGGAATACACCGCCCACGGGTCGCAGGTTCTGTTGGGGTTTCTGATATCCATATAGCAGTCTTCACACAGTATCTGTCCCAGATGAGTGAAGCTGTCATCTTCGGAGATATCACGCTGGCAGCGGTGGCACTTCATCAGCTTCTCCCCTCTCTACCATAACAATACCGGGTTCCGGCTTCAAACCGGAGCCCGGCTTCATGTCAACGATGTGATGTCTATTCTTCCAGGGCTTTAGCCATCTGGACTTCTTTGACCAGGTCCTCGATGGTAATCGCCGATAGTGTCAACGGCGTCATGGTTCCGCGGGAACCCAGCGAGGCGGCGACCCTGGCTATGACGGTATTGTTGGGCGCTTCGAGGATATTAACGAAGTCCCACTCTCCCAGCAGGGCGTACTGGGTCAATATTTTGGCCCCCATATCCTCTACTTCTTTGTTCACCTCCCAGATTCTGCCGGGATTCTTCATGATTGTTTTTCTCCCATGGTCCGTTAGCTTTGTCAGCATCATATAGTAGGGCATTTCTACCTCCTCCTAAAGATTGACTTTATCAGATACTCACGGGGCGTTTGATTAGCATATCTTACACCACCGTATGTTAGCTGTCAACGTGCCGCTTTTTTAACGGGTAACGGTATCCCGGCAACCAGCTGATAGACCTCGTCGGCGCGGGCGGCCAGTATCTGGTTGGCCCTGCCGAGCATATCGCGGTAGAGTCGGCTTACCCTGTCGGCGGGTACCACGCCGAGTCCGACCTCGTTGGTGACGATGATAAAACGGGCGTCCAATCTGTCCATGCAGCCGAGGAGTGCTTTGATTTCAGCCGTGACCTCTTTTTCCGCGAGGGCGGCATCGGTATTTTCGTCGTATTGCATAAAGATGTTATTTATCAGTAGCGTGATGCAGTCGATAATTACCGTCCGGGCTTTGCCGATATTTTTAATAATATGGCCGCCGATATGTGTCGTGACTTCGAGAGTTGCCCAGTCGGTCGGCCTCACTTTGCGGTGCATTTCGATGCGTTTTCTCATATCCTCGTCGCCGGCCTCCGCCGTGGCCACGAAAAGTACTTTGCCGCCCGCTTTAATAGCCATCTCCTGCGCCAGTGTGCTTTTACCGCTGCGCGCCCCGCCGATAATAAGGGTGCTTTTCAAACCTATGCCTCCATAATACGGTATATTTCCGGCATGTCCAGACTGCCGCGTACCAGTTCCGCCAGCTTATCGTATTCTTTGTCTTTGTTCAAAATGCTGCCGCCTTTGCCTCCCCCTAAGCCCCAGTACTCTCTTAAATTATTAAGAAGGGTCTGCCGGAAGCTATCATTGTGGAAAATGCCGTGCATGTAGGTGCCAAGTATCGTGCCGCTGGAATTTATCACGCCGTCGGTGTAATCGGCGACTCCCTGCGGTGTCTCGATTATCTGGAAAGCGTTTGCTACCTCCTCGCTCCGGGTTCTTCCCATGTGTATCTCGTAGCCGGTGAGTTCCTGTCCCTTCATTCCGGCCAGCAGCCCGGAGTCGGCTAGCACATGCGCCCTAACCTGCGTGGTGGACTTCTCCGCGACGAAATCCGTAACCACGTTAAGCAGGCCCAGTCCGGCCACCTCCATGTTTTCCGATTCCACTTTCTGGGGGTCGAGGATTTTTTGACCCAGCATCTGGTAGCCGCCGCAGATACCCACCACGGGGGTGCCCGCTTTAGCCCTGGTGAGAATACTGGTGGCCAGTCCCGAGCGCCGCAGGTAAGCGAGGTCGGCGACGGTGCTCTTGGTGCCGGGCAGGATAATGAGGTGCGGATTGCCCATTTCGAAACGCTGACTGACGTAGTTGACCATGCAGCCTTCCTCTTCCAGCGGGTCGAAGTCATCGTAGTTGGAGATGTGGGGCAGGCGTATGACGGCGATTTCCAGGTCGCCGGTGGCGGCGTTGACCGGTCTTTCGTCCAGATATACCGAGTCCTCCTGGGCGATGCGGATATCGCGGAAGTAGGGTACCACGCCCAGCACGGGCTTGCCGGTACGCTCCTTCAGGAATTCCAGAGCCGATTCAATCAGGGTGACGTCGCCGCGGAACTTGTTGATTATCAGCCCTTTAACGAGTTCCCGTTCGTCCTCTTCCAGCAGTTCCAGCGTGCCGACGAGTGAAGCGAAGACACCTCCCCGGTCGATGTCCCCGACCATCAGCACGGGTGTGTTAAACATCTTGGCGATTCTCATATTGACGATTTCCCGCTCCTTGAGGTTTATCTCTGCCGGACTGCCCGCCCCCTCGATGACGACAATGTCATAGGCAGCGCGGAGACGTTCCAGGGCATTCGACACCGTTTCCAGCAGGGAAGGGGTGTATTTATAATAGTCGCGGGCGGAAATCGTCCTGGCTACCTTGCCCAGCACAATAACCTGGCAGCCCGTGTCGGTGGTCGGCTTGAGTAATACCGGGTTCATGTCCACCGTGGGTTCAATTCCTGCCGCCTCCGCCTGCACCACTTGCGCCCGCCCGATTTCTCCGCCCTCTGCCGTGACGAACGAGTTGAGCGCCATGTTCTGCGACTTGAAAGGGGCTACTTTATAGCCGTCCTGCCGGAAAATGCGGCAGAGGGCGGCCACCATGATGCTTTTCCCCGCCGAGGAGGTTGTCCCCTGTATCATTAGTGTTTTAGTTTTTTTCATAAGCACTTTCCCTGTGAAAGCGGCGCCACATTGTTGAAAATCAGAATGGCCAATAAAAGTATCGTAACTTCCGCCACTTCATTAATAGCGCCGTAGGTATCGCCGGTAAGTCCGGCAAATTTGTGCCTGAAGTAGAAAGCTAATCCCGTGGTAATTATAGAAATTCCGATAATTATCAGTATCCCGGCCAGTGAGAACAGCGGGAACAGGGCGAAGGCCAAGGCCAGGGTAATGATGGTGGCGGTGGTAAACTGCGGCCAGCGGGTCGCCTGCTTGTAAGCCGTCCCCAGTCCGGCAGGCCGGGCGTAACGGTAGGCGTAGATGGCATAGACCATGGCCCATCGGCTCGCCACCGGCATAAAAATCAGCACGGCCGTCATAAAGACCGGCGGGATATTGTTCAGGGTAGCGTACTTGAGCAGCACCACCAGGACGATGCCCACCACCCCGAAGGCCCCTGTCCGGCTGTCACGCATGACCTGCCACCTTTCTTCGGTCGTCTTGTGCCCGGCGATTCCGTCGCAGGTATCCGCCAGGCCGTCCAGGTGCATGGCTCCTGTAATTATTACCAGGGCTACAACAAGCAGGGCGTTGACCACCACTGCCGGTAGAATAAGGAGCAGCAGCCAGTTAAGTCCGGCCAGTATCAGGCCGATGATAAGGCCGACGACCGGGAAATAGGTCGTGGCACGCCCCATTTGCTCCGGACTGAGCTCGCGTTTTACGGGTATCGGTATGCTCGTTAAAAATTGTATAGCGGTCAGGAAGCTCATTATTCCGCCTCGTCTCCTTCCGAAACGCCGGCCTCGGCGAAGGTAGCCATCTCGTTCAGCGTTCTGGCGGCCGCCTCGGCGATGAATATTCCCAGTGCCGCGCCGGTGCCCTCGCCGAGTCGCATATTGAGATTGAGCAGCGGCTTCAGTCCCATGTGCTTCAGCATGGCCGGGTGGCCGGCCTCCGCCGAAGCGTGGGCGGCGATGATGTAGTCCTTTAACTGTGGTGACAGCGCCGTCGCGATAAGCGCCGCCGCCCCCGAGATAAAACCGTCGATGACCACCGGAATGCGCCTGGACGCCGCTCCCAGCATGGCCCCAACCAGCCCCCCGATTTCGAAGCCGCCGACTTTCGTCAGTACCTCCAGCGGCCGGGACGGCTCCGGTTTATTAACCTCCAGTGCCCGTTTAATAACCTCTGTCTTGTGAGCGAGTTGCTCATCGCTCAGTCCGGTGCCGCGTCCGGTAACTTCTGCGGCGGGCTTACCGGTCATGGCGGCGAAAATAGCGCTGCTGGCGGTCGTATTGCCGATGCCCATATCGCCGGTGCCGACGATATCCAGTCCCCTGTCCGCTTCGGTATTGACAATATCTATCCCGGACTCAACGGCTTTTACCGCCTGTTCTCCGCTCATGGCCGGGCCGAGGCACATGTTCTTCGTGCCGTAGCCGACTTTCCTGACGATGAGCTGCGGGTCCGGCTTGAGGTCGCTGGCGACGCCCATGTCCGCGAAGATAATCCTGGCCCCGACCTGGCGCGCCAGCACGTTGATGCCCGCCCCGCCCCGCAGGAAGTTTTCCACCATCTGGGCAGTCACTTCGCGGGGCCAGTTGCCCACCTTTTCGTCAACGACGCCGTGGTCGCCGGCCATGGTAATCACGGCTTTCTTCTCGACGTTGGGCCTGGCTTTAGCCTGGATGCCGGCCAGCCGGATTGAAAGCTCCTCCAGCCTGCCCAGGCTCCCCGCGGGCTTGGTCAGCCTGTCCTGGCGGTCGCTGGCTTCTTTCATCGCCGCTTCGTTGAGGGGTTTTATCAACTTTATAGTACGGTTAAGTAAATCCATGGAATCTCCTGCTACCAGTATATTTCTATGCTCTTTACGATATTCTCGCCGGGAACAAGTGTCCAGCCTTCGGGAAAAAGCAGCGATTCTACATATGGTTCATCTTTCGCAATTTCCACTGTCCTGTCGTAATTCACGATATCGAACGGGTATTCCCAGCCGGTATCGTCGATGTATACCAGTCCTTCGTCTACGGTTTTGAAGGCATTGAGGGCGTGGGAGTCTATGTTCTCGTCATAGAAGTGCACTACTACGAAGGCGGCACGTATGCCCATGGCCTCGGCGTTATTGTGGAGGTCCTGGGCAAATCCACCGCATACGTAGACGTCGGGAACATAAAGGTTTTTGTCCGTTGTATCTTCATATAAAAATACCAGCAGTTCATTCCAGGTGGGGTTATTGGCTGTGCCCTGGTTGACTAACGTTATTATATCAAGGTTTCCCGACCGGTAAGGGGGTATTAATCCGGAAGATACCTGGGTTCCCAGCGTATCTTCATATAGGTTTAACTTACCCTGTATTTCGTCAATCGCCTCCTGAAGCTCACGATTTGATTGCTGAGACGAAGCCAGTTCCCCGTTTACCGTGTCCAGTTTTTCCTCCACGCCCTGCATCTCCTCTAAAGTACTTTCATACAGTTGCATATAGCTTTCTGTCTGGTTCTTCTGGTTAAGGAGGTCTCGCGTGGTCTCTTCCAGAATTTTCGTTATTGCCTGTAGTTCATTTTGGGTATCTTCCAGGCTGGCGACTGTTTCCAGCTGTTTTACCTGAGTCTTGTACAGGGCGGCCTTTGTCTCCTCCAGCGTATCTTTTGTCACGCCGAGTGACTGGTAGGTTATCATCAGGCCGGCGGCGCACCCCACCAGCACTATTGACGTTATTACCAACAGGGCTGTTTTCATTGGCTACCTCGCTTGGTCGGTCTTAATTTTTGCCGTTACCGATGCCTATCATCATAGCGTAAATAGCCCCGACCATCAAAGCTCTTGCCTGCTTATCGCTCGTTATCGGGGTATCTTTATCTCCCTCCGGACTCTGAAATACTGCCGATGGCCGTAATGAGCCTTTCGCACTCGGACGGGGTGCGCGGGGCGATGCGGATATATTCCGGCAGGCCGAAAGACGTGCAATCACGCACTAAAATACTCTCCTTAAGAAGGGAACGGCGGCACTCTGCGGCGTTGTCGACCCTGACGAGGAAGTAATTTGCATCCGAAGGCAGCACCTTGAAGCCGAGTCGTGATAATTCTTCAATGAGATAGAGCTTGGCTTCCCGTACCTGGCGCAGGCTCTGCCTGAGGTACTCGTCTTTTTCCATGACGAATATCCCTACCTTCTGGGCGATAGCGTTGACGTTCCAGGGTGGTAGAGCCAGCCGCAGACTATCGATGATTTCCCGGCGGGTCACGGCGTAGCCGAGGCGTAAACCGGGTAAGCCGTAGTCCTTGGTCATCGAACGCAACACTATCACGTTACCTCGCTCCGTGAGGTCGAAGGGATTCCAGGTCGCCTCAACGAAGTCAAGGTATGCCTCGTCCAGTACCAGCAGACCGTCTTTCATTTCATCCAGCACCCTTACGATTTCGCTACGTGAGAGGTATTTCCCCGTGGGATTGTTGGGATTGCAAATAAATACGGCGCGTGGCCGGTGTTTACGGACGAGTTTAACGACTTCATCTATCTTCGGCGCGAAACTGGTTCTTTCTCCGGCGCGGTATTTTATCAGCCGTGCCCCGGCGATTCGGCCGGCAACCTCATACTCGCCATAGGTTGGTTCTAAGATAATAATAGGGTCGTTCTGACGGAAATAGGTCAGGGCGATGAGCCGTATCAGCTCAGTGGTGCCGTTGCCGACCAGGATATTAGCAACGGATATTCCCAGTCTTTCTGATAACCTTTCTTTGAGCTTGGTAGCCTGAGAGTCCGGATACCGCTCGATTCTTATCGCGCCCATCCTTTTTTTTATTCCCGGCGGCGGCATGAACGGATTGGTGCAGACGCTGAAATCGAGAACGTCATTCGGGTTTATCCCCAGTGCTTTCAGCTCGGCATGGTTGATGCCGCCGTGCACGCAGTTCTTGAGTCCGGCTATACTCCGTTTAGGTCGCAATGACAATCTTAATACCCCCCGCAATCAGGCATATCAGTATCCACAGCGCCGCCGCTATTGAAAATACACTGACGGCGCTGGCAATGGTCTCCGGCAGCAGGGCTGCCTTCGCTTCTCCCAGCGCGTAGTGTCCCGGCTTCTCCAGTCGTACGTTTAACGCTCCTGCCATGGCGGTCATCGGCCAGCCGGCGTTGGGGCTCTCGGTCCTGGCGTGCTCGTGAAGTGCCGTGTGCCAGGCACGACGACCATTTCTCTTTAACGCTGCAGCCAGGACGAGTAGCAGCGCAGCTATCCTGGTCGGTATGAAGTTGAGGACATCGTCCAATCTGGCGGCAAACTTGCCGAGATGCTCGTATTTCCCGTGATAGCCTATCATGGAGTCCATGGTATTAACCACCCGGTAGGCGATGGCTCCCGGCAGGCCGAAGAGCAGGAAATAAAACAGAGGAGCCACCAGGCTGTCGCCGGTACCCTCCGCCACCGATTCCACCGCCGCCGATACCAGCAGCGGCTCGGGCAGGTCTTTCGTATCCCGGCTCACCAGCGCCCGCAGCTCGGAGCGTGTTTCTTTCAGCTTGTCGTCGTCAAGCAAGCGTTTTACCTTCGATGCCGTTTTACGCAGTCCTTTTATGGAGAAGGTGCTCTTGAGGATAAGTGCCCCCAGGATTAAACCGGCCACCAGGCTGATGTGTCCGAGGTACAGGAAAATGAAATAAAGGGGAACGACGAAGAGAGCTACGGTAAATAGTGTCATGAATATTCCGTAAATAAACTGGCCAGTGGTATTGAGTTTGAGGCCGCCTTTCTCCAGGAAGGAAATAACCTTGCCCATCCACGCCACCGGATGAAAGGCATTGGGCGGGTCGCCCAGCACCAGGTCGACGGCTACAGCCAGCGCGATTATTATTATCTCCATGACTGTTTCCCGGTGGTCTTATTCCGGTGGGCGCCCAGCAGCACGGTAGGGAGGCCGTTGACGGGGTGGGTGTAAACGCAGTTTTCGGCGCCGTAGACCTCCTTGATATTACGGTCGGTGATGACCTCCGCCGGCGTTCCCTCGGCGTGGATATGTCTCTCGTTTATCAGCAGCAGGCGGTCGCAGTACTGCGCCGCAATGTTTAGGTCGTGGACGGCGGCCAGCACCGCGAGGTTGTTCTGCGTGCAGAGTTTTTTTATAAGGTCGAGTATTTCCACCTGGCGGCCGATATCCAGATTGGCTGTCGGCTCGTCCAGGAGGATGGCCCTCGTCTCCTGTACCAGGACACGGGCAATCAGTAAGCACTGTATTTCTCCACCGGAAAGTTCGTTAACATAGCGATTAGCCAGTTCCCCGGTGCCTGTTTTCTCCATTGCCTCCCGGGCGATGGCCCAGTCGCGCTTGCTTTCGGACTGGAACAGGCCCAGGTGCGGGTTCCTCCCCATGAGCACTATCTCGAAGGCGGTAAAGGTGCTGGGCAGCAGGGGCAACTGCGGGGCTACCCCGACCAGGCAGGCCAATTCCCGCCGCGGTATCCGGGTAATATTCCGCCTGTCGACCAGTATCCTGCCCGACTCAGGGCTGATAACGTGACTGAGCGCCTTGATGATGGTGGATTTTCCGGAGCCGTTGGGCCCGATAAGTCCCACCATCTCCCCCGGCGATACTTTGCACGTTATAGCCTCCAGCACGGGGTGGTGGTTATAGCCCAGCGTTACTTCCTGCATTTCTAGTTCAATCATATCTAGCCTCAGAAAATCGCCTTCTTGCGCCGCCGTAGCAGGTAGAGGAAGAAGGGCGCGCCGCAGATGGCGGTAATCACCCCGATGGGTATCTCCGTGGGTGCCAGCACGGTGCGCGCTACCAGGTCGGTTAGAATCATGAAAATAGCCCCGGTCAGTACTGCCAGCGGCAGCAGAAAACGGTGGTCGGCCCCCCATATCAACCTGACGGCATGGGGAATGATGATGCCGACGAACCCTATCGTCCCCACGAAAGAAACGCTGGCGGCGGTAATCAGGGTGGCCGCCGCCAGCAGTATGAGCTTTAGTTTTTCCACGTTCACCCCCAGCTGCTGCGCCTGTTCCTCGTCAAGCTGCATGACGTTGAGCAGCCGGGCGAATATAAGAATAATCGCCGTGCCTACGGCTATGTAGGGCAGAACGACCGTTATTTCCGACCACTGGCTCAACGAGAAGCTGCCCATCAGCCAGAAAATAATGCCGTGCATCTTTTCCCCGCTGGAGATTATAAGGTAGGAAACAATCGACCCCAGTAAAGCGCTCAGCGCCACCCCGGCCAGAATCAGCGTGGTCACAGGGAGGGTTTTACCCACCCGTGCCAGCAAATAAACGGTCACCGTGGCGAGCAGCGCCCCGGCGAAGGCGAGCAGGGGAATCAGGCTGAACCCGGCTATGTTCCAGGCCACCGGTAGCAGAAAGCCGATGACGGCCCCCAGCGAAGCCCCCTGGGCTACGCCGATGAGGTACGGGTCGGCGAGGGGGTTGCGGAAGAGGCCCTGGTAGGTGGCTCCGGCGGTGGCCAGGGCGGCGCCGACCAGTCCGGCGAGGATGACGCGCGGCAGGCGTATGTCCAGGACGATGGTGGCGATAACGCTCTGCCAGTTCTGGGTAATATCCACGAACGGCAGCCTGTCCAACATTATGCTGAAGGTGGTCGAAAACGGGATATGGACGCTGCCTGTGCTCGTTGCCAGCGCGATGACGGCTATCAGCGCTGCGGCCAATCCCAGGAGGCTGATGACGCGCCTGCGCCTCCCGGAAAGGTAGGTGTGAGTCGGTGATATTGGCATTCGATTGGATGTCATATATAAAAGATTTCTGTCCCTTTACTTAAATAATTCCGGATGGATAAAACCGGCAAACTGCTCCAGTGCCTCGACGATACGCGGCCCGGGGCGGCCCACGAGGTCGGTGTCTATCTCGTAAATCCTGTTGTTGATGCGGGCATCGGTACTCTCCAGCCTCTCTTCCGTAGAGGTGAATTGTAAAGGCAGGTCCTCGCCCGTTCCCATGCCCACGCCGGCAATCATTACCTGGGGGTTGGCGGCGATAATCGCTTCCAGGCCAATGGTGGCATAGCTGTCAAGGTCACCGGCTATGTTAATTCCCCCAGCCGTACGTATAAGCTCATTATGCAGGGTCCCCGAGCCCGCTGCCATCAGGGGGTCGTGCCAGACGATGTAGATGACTCGTGGTTTCTCTGTCTCGGTCAGCCCGCCTGTCTTATCGGTCACGGCTTTAATCCGACTCCGCATATCGGCAACAAGGCTGGTAGCCTCCTTTTCCGCTCCGGTGACTTTTCCTATCAGGATTATAGACTCGATTACCTGGTCAATGGTCGTGGGGTTTACGGCCACCACGGTCAGGCCTCTAGCTTCGAGCTGGGCGATTACTTCGGATTCATGAATATTTGTGGCCAGTACCAGGTCCGGGTCCATCGCCACCACCTCCTCGATATTGGGCGTGCTGAACCCGCCGATGCTCGGTTTCTCTTTAGCTTCCGGTGGGTAGTTGCAGTAATCGGTTACGGCCACCAGGCGGTCGCTCAGTCCGAGCGCGTACAGGGTTTCGGTATGGCTCGGGGCGAGAGAAATGATTCTCTGCGGGCTGGCGGTCTCCAGCGTTACCGTTCTTCCCAGCTGGTCGATAATGACGGTAGTTGCCGGAGGCGTGCTCTCGGGAGTGGTTGTGCAGGAGGACATGAGAACCAGTAGCAGGACCGCCGTCAGGAATATTACACCGGGTTTAAGTTTACTTTTCATCTACGCCCCCTTTTATTTCTTAAAAAAACAAACCCCTCATCTCCAGCCGAGGGGTAATTAAGACTTAATAAAAAGTCCTACCACTCCCCGCGGAGTGTTGTAGGCAATTCAGGGGCTGGCGTCCTGGCTTATGACCCTTCTGTGAAAGGGGCAATCACAGTGGCGCGGCCGCGCCGGATTTTCACCGGCTTGCTTTCCAGTTAAGCCCTCGCTCGCGCTCGGGCACCCCCGTTTATATATGTATTTATGCTATGAGTATACAGGATATGCTGTTAGAAAATCAAGCTGTGCTGGCGGGAAATGTTCAACGGGTTATTTGTCCGCAGCGTCTCAGCTTGGCCCGGATGCGGGCTACGAACGACCGCATGCCAAAGGGCTTGCGGATAAAATCATCGGCGCCGAGAGATAGCGCCTTCCGTAATAATCCCACTTCGTATTCTGACGTAAGCATGATAATGGGAACGTCGGAATGCTCCCGTACGTGGTCGATAACCTGAAAGCTGTCCAGGCCCGGTATCATCGTATCCAGAATGACCAGGTCCGGTTCTGTCTTGTCCAGAAGGTCCACCGCCATGTCACCGTCGGCTACGATGATGGTATCGAAACCTTCCCTGTCTAGGGTGTGGTTCAGTAGCTTGAGCATGTCCTGGTCATCATCGACTAGCATAATACGCTGGCGTTTATTCATAATTGATATTGTCACCTTGTACTGGGTTTAGTGGGTGTTTTATTTTAATTCTGTGAGCCTGTGGGAGCCGTTATTTTCCATATAGGAACGATAATTGTTTTTCCACTGTTTTTTATTGCCTGTTTGCCTCCTCCCGTGTTACAAGGAAAATTAACATCATATGGGGTCGGCATGTTCTTGAACAACGCTGATTTTCCCTGTTGAATGTCGTCGTGCGACTGGCGGAAAGTTCTCATATCTTCGAGATGTTGTTGAAAAGCTTTTACATCGTTCCAGATAAGTATCATTTATTTTTCTCCATGCCCAACACTGTTAAAGATACTCAAATAAACTCACAAATATGTCAAAAAGGCGTTCTCAGGACTTACAAAATAGTCACGATAGTCCGTTTATACAGGCTCTATCTCAAGGTAAAACTGCGGTGATATATTATCGCCGTCTTTATTGGCGCTCATGCAGTAGTAACAGCCGGATTCGATAGCGATTTTATAACGTGTGTAGCCGGGCAGAGTGAGGTTTACGGGGCTGTTGCGGAGGGTGATGTAGGTATCCAGCGAAATGCTATCCCGTAACGGTGTTTTACGCCATTGGCCGTCCTCGTCCTCGACATATATGGCCACTTTGAGTGTGAGGTATCTCAGGTAATGGATGAGTTCATGAGCGTTGGTAATATAAAGACTGATGTATATATCGCGGGAGCTGCCGGTGGCGTCGATGTAGAAAAGGTCGCCGGGTGTAACGCCGCCTATGGCTTTACCGGATATAGTTGCCTTCGGTGTCGCCGGGGGTCTGGCGGCTTCTACCTGAATATCGGCCTGCCCGGAACCGCCGATACTGTCGCCGTGGGCGAGTGATGCCAGCCAGGGGCCCAGAAACAGCAATATTAAAATTACCAGCGTGAACCTGAAGACTTTCCACACAATCCCGCTCTCCGTTTTCGGTATATCCAGTTTACGGAGAGTGCGTCACGTCGGCGTCACAATGGAGGGGTGAACCATCACAGAATAGTCAAAAGGCGTGTGTGAAACCAGCCGTTTGCCGGTTAAAAAAGGGAGCCTTCCTGTAAAAGAGAAGCTCCTTTTTGGTTATCGCTCTTATTTTAATAACCGCGGGCCGGTTATGACGACTTTGACATGATGTAGCCTATGCCGGGCCTGGTAAGAATATAAGCGGGTCTTTTGGCATTATCCCCCAGCTTTTTCCTGAGCCGGGCGACATTCACCTGGAGAAGGTGCGGAGCGCCGATGTATTCCTCGCCCCAGATCTTATTAAGGAGCTGGTCGGGCGTGACCACACGACCGGCGTTGAGTGAAATGTAAGATAACAGTTTGTACTCTGTGGAAGTCAGTTTTATCTCTTTTTTATCGACCATCACGCGGCGTGATGCGTAGTCTATGGCAAGGTCTTTATAACAGAATGTTGCTTCCTGGGGCTTGTCCCGGATTCCGATACGGCGCAGCACCGCCCGGACTCTCGCCGTTAATTCACTCGCTGAGAAAGGTTTGGTTACGTAGTCGTCAGCGCCGATATCCAGTCCCTCCACCTTCTCTTTATCATCGCCCTTGGCGGTAACCATGATTACGGGAACCTGGGAGAACTCGCGAATGTGTTCACATACGGTATATCCGTCCATATCCGGCATCATAATATCGAGCAGAACCAGGTCCGGAGTCTCCTTATCGAACGTTTTTAAAGCCGAGTCGCCGTTGTTTGCTATGAGTACCTGGAAGCCCTCCAGCTCCAGTATGTGTTTCATCATGCGTAATAT
>Ga0315543_1000621_pt1 | contig 42452 bp, 45 predicted proteins | sample SalMarSW160210MG_2_FD_203098 | JGI IMG/M metagenome (GOLD analysis project Ga0315543, IMG submission 203098) | Salt marsh sediment microbial communities from the Plum Island Ecosystem LTER, Massachusetts, United States - Salt Marsh Sediment SW1601-210 ...
CTGAAGCACACTTCATTTTATTGAACGGTCCGGAAGTCATGTCTAAATTCTACGGCGAATCTGAAAAGAAAGTAAGAGAAATTTTCGACGAGGCAGAAAAGAATGCGCCGGCAATTATTTTCATCGATGAAATAGACTCACTCGCTCCAAAACGAGAAGACATCGGAGGCGAAGTCGAACGAAGAGTAGTCTCACAATTATTAACAATGATGGACGGACTAAAATCCCGAGGAAAAGTTGTAGTCATCGGTGCAACAAACCGGCCAAACTCACTTGACCCAGCCCTAAGACGACCCGGCCGATTCGACCGAGAAGTTGAAATCTCCGTCCCCGACAAAGAAGGGAGGCTATCAATTTTAAAAATCCACACACGAGGAATGCCCTTAACAAAATCAGTCAAACTTGAAGAACTCGCAAGAAAAACCCATGGATTCGTCGGAGCAGATATAAGTTCTTTAGCAAAAGAAGCCGCAATGACAGTCCTCAGAAGAAACATTCACAAATTCAATTTAGAAGAAGATCAGGAAATCCCCCAAGAAACTCTCAATGAATTAAGAGTCTCTCAAAAAGATTTTGATGAAGCTCTAAAAATCGTCCGACCTTCAGCGATGAGAGAAGTTCTAGTTGAAACACCGACGACAAGATGGAACGACATCGGTGGGATTGAAAATGTAAAACGAGATTTAAGAGAAGCAGTCGAATGGCCGCTCAAATTCTCAGACTCATTTACGCGAATGGGAATCAGACCCCCAAAAGGAGTATTACTCTACGGCCCTCCAGGAACAGGTAAAACACTTTTAGCAAAAGCAGTCGCCAACGAATCTGAAGCAAATTTCATCCAAATCAAAGGTCCAAGTTTATTAAGTATGTGGGTCGGAAAATCCGAAGAAGGCGTCCGAAAAATATTCGAACGAGCACGGCAAGTTTCACCTTGCATAATCTTTTTCGACGAAATAGATTCACTAGCAGGCAAACGAGGAGAAGCATACAGCGGCGGCTCAAGAGTCACAGAGAACGTCCTTAATCAACTCTTAGCCGAGATGGACGGAATCGAAGACTTAACAAATGTAATCGTAATCGGAGCAACAAACAGACCAGACATTCTCGACCCAGCCCTAATGCGACCCGGCCGATTCGACAGAATAGTATACGTCCCAGTCCCAGAAAAAGCCGGAAGGTTACAAATCCTAAAAATCCACACAAAAAAAATGGAAGAAAATAAAGTCTTAGATAAATCCGTAAATCTAAACAAACTAGCAGACGAAACCGAAGGATACACCGGCGCCGACATCGAATCACTAGCCCGAGAAGCCGCAATGCTCGCGCTCCGAGAAAACATCAACACAAAAAAAATCACAAAGAAACACTTCGAACAAGCAATGGAAAAAGTCCAACCCTCCGTCACAAAAAACGACCAGCAACGATACAAACAAGTCGAATCAAAATATCTTAAATCAGCAAAAGCAGCACTCTCCGACGGAGCCGCCACCTACGCCGGATAATTTCAACCCCACATCTAAAACAAAAATCCGTGTCAATCCGTGTAATCCGTGGCTAAAAAATTTCCTCATTCCCCGTCGTACAAACAACCTTCCCATCACTAATTAAAAACGTATTCTCAAACTGACTAACCGGCGCCCGACTCTTCTCAACCAACATCGGATACTCATACAAAATCCCCTGCTTAACCATCCCGCCCAAAATAAACTTTAACTTCGCAATCGACAAGCCACCAGAAACAAGCGACGAGCTTGCCTTCGCTATCCAGCGAAGGCAAAACGGCCTCCCTTCAAACCTCTCCTTAATAAAACTCAAAACTTCCCGAGCATCCCTATCCCGAACCGGCTTATTATTCTCCAAAACATAAATCCCTCCAACCGGCCCCTCATAAATATCCCCAACTCCCATCGTCACAAATGGCTCAATCGCAAACGCCATATCCTCAATCACCCGCCGATTATCATTCCTATAATTCGAAATTGTCAATCCCGCATGAATCTCATTCTGCCCCAACATATGTCCCGACAAACTCTTGATAATCGCAAACTTATTCCCTTTCTCTGAATTCCACTTTTCCAAAACTCCCTGTGCAACATCCCCAACCTTACGAACTTCCATCCCCGACTTAACAACTTTGCTAATCTCCCCCAAAATCTCCTCATTCAACTCAATCATCTCCTTATACTCACCATCAGAAGTCAAGTCAACACTAAAAGCAGTATCCGCAATAAACCCGTCGACACAAACCCCAATATCAACTTTCAAAATCCCCTCAGCAACCTTATCATCCCCAGGCTCCGGAGTATAATGCGCCGCAACTTCATTCAAACTCAAATTCACAGGAAAAGCCATCTCACCCCCAAGCTCAACAATCTTCGCATCAATCCCCTCAGCAACATCAATCAACTTAACACCACAACAGACAATCTCTTTAGTAAAAACCTTAACTTCCTTCGCAATCTCCCCCGCCTTCACATACGCATCAATTTCATTTTTATCCATAAAACCAAAACAAAATCACCATATTTATTCTTTCCTATACAACCCCAACCTTCCGCCTTCTCTCCTTCGGCAAATAATTATATAACACACTAACACCTAACACCTTATCCCTAACACCTAATTTCCCCATCCCAACAAAATCTTTCCCATCCACCGACTTCACCAAAACAAATCCCTTTCTAATATCATTATATAACTTAATATCTTTCCCCTCAAACCAATCACTCTCCTGCTCCTCCGACAAAACAAAAATCTTATCCGTCAACTGTTCCTTCCAAACATGCATCCCATCAACACTCAATCGAACCTCCCGCGTCCCATTCCGATTCACAAACTCTTTTCCAACATACAACCCAACTCCCTCAATCGGAAACAACCGCCAAATTTCCATAATCTCCCCCCTCGACAAATCCCCAGAAAACGCCCTAATCCGCTCCTTCCCCGACCGAACCAAAGTCTCCTCAATCTTCTGCAATCCAAAAACCTCCAACTCCTTCAAAAACTTCTTCTTCGTCTTATCTAAAATCTGTATCTTCATCCAAATGCCTCACGCAGTTTAATAATTTCATTTCCCCGTATTCAAAAATACTAACCGAAGTATTCTTCAAACCTTCAATTTCTTTCAAGTTTTCAATTCCCAATAAATTCCCAATTATAGATTTGATAATCCCACCATGCCCGATTAAAAGAATATTTTCTTCGGGTCGTCCAATAACCTCTCTAATTAAGTCTCCACCTCTTGAAAAAAAATCTTTATCACTTTCAATATCATCATCACCAGCAAAATCAGAAACCGGTAAATGACTCGGAATACCAAATTCTTTTTTTGTTTTACCTTGAAATTTCCCAAAATATCTTTCTCTCAATTTCTCATTCAAAATCAAATCAACATCAGGATGAAACTTGGCAATAATCTTAGCAGTATCCAACGCCCTCGCCAAATCACTCGAAATTATCAAGTCAATTTTTTCATCTTTCAATCTTTCAGCTAATTTTTCAGCTTGCCTCACTCCCAACTCAGAAAGCGTCCCCGGCAAATGCCCCTGCTTAATCCCCGCCTTATTTTCCTCTGTCTCTCCATGTCGAGTAATTATCAATCTCATCCAACCCTCCTAATTTTCGCCACAAAAAACCCATCCGTATCATTATCCTGCGGGTAAATCCTCACACAATTCTCAACCGATTTATCAAACTCTAAATCCCCAAAAGAAGTAACCCCAGCCCGAAATTTAAGAGGCAAATCAATCTTTTCAACTTCCACGGAAAAATTTTTAATCAAATAATCAACAACGCCCTCATCCTCCTCCGGTGCTAAAGTGCAAGTTGAATAAATCATAGTCCCACCAACTTTCAAAATTTTCAAAGCAGCAGCAGCCAACCTTTTCTGCGTCCCAGCCATCTTCTTAATCATATTAACATTCCACATCTCAAAAGTCTTCGGCGATTTCCTCAACGTTCCCTCACCCGAACACGGCGCATCAACCAAAATCTTATCAAACCGAAACCTCGACTTCTTCAAAAATCTCTCACACAAAGCAACCCCTTCCTTCCGCGTCACAATCGCATTCATAACCCCACACCTCTCCAAATTAGAATTCAAAATCCCAATCCGCCCCATCGAAATCTCATTCGCAATAATCGTCCCAGAATTCCCCATCATCGCCGCCGCCTGAGTCGTCTTCGAGCCCGGCGACGCACACAAATCCAAAACAAAATCCCCAGCCTCGGGACGAAGAACCATCATCGGCAACATCGACGAAATCTCCTGAACATAATAATACCCCAACAAATGCTCCTTCGTCTTCCCTAACTCCCCCGGCTCCAACTTCGAATCAACAATTATCACCTCCGGAAATTCAGAAAACGGCTGCCGAACATCCCACCCATAATCCCTCAACCTACCAAACAAATTAGAAACAGAAATTTTCAAAGTGTTACACCGAATCGAAACCGGCGCCCGCGTATACGAAATATCAAAAAAATCCTTCGCCCCAGCCTCGCCAAGCAAAACCTCCATCCTCTCAACAAACTTCGCCTTCGCCGGAAACTTCTCTTTCAAATACTCCGAATAACCCTTCTTCTTATCCATAAAAACCAAAACAAACAACTCCTTTTATATTTGACTAAAACAACCTCTTCTGCTCACTCCCCTCAACAACCGACTTAACATCAACCCCAAATACCTCAAAAATATTCTCAACCGCCGGCAAAATCTGATTCTTCAAATAATAATCAATATCATAACTAACTTTATCCCCAGCCAAACAAACTCGGTCTCCAATTCTTTTTCCGCTTCCCTCCCCGATAAAATACTCAATCAACATCCCAGTCGAAACCGGAACTCCCTGCGCCTCCATCTTCTTCGCAGCGACAACGTGTGGCCCTTCAGAAACATATTCACCAATCGGCCGTCGCAACTGCGTCCGAATCATCAACTCATCCAGCCCAACCTTCCGCTTCCTCAAATCCTCAACAACCTTCTTCAAAAGTTTCAACGCCGCCTTCTCATTCCCATTCTCTAAAATCTTCGTCAAAATCTCACTCTGTAAATTCCTAGTCAACCGGCACCAATCCCGCCGCACCGTTTCAAACCCACGAATTTTAATCTTACCCTTGTTGTCAACCAAAGCATACTTCTTCTTCGCACCACCAACCCCGCCTCGTTTCAAAACAAACAAACCCCTCCGATAAAAATCCTCCAAATCCAATTCCATAATCCCAGGCAATCCCTTATTAATTTTCTTCAACAATTTCAAAATATCACCCTTAGTTTTCCCACCAATCAAAAAAGCAATAGAATCCGTATCCGAGTATACGATAGTATACCCAGCTTTCTTAATAATATCAATCGTATCATGAGTATATTTCCGAACAAAAGCTAAAGTTGCCGCCGCCGCCTCACGAGAATAATATCTCGCCCCAAAAAAACCTTGATAACCAAAACTCGCATTCGCCAACAGCTTGTAAGCATTCGACCGCGCCTTAGTCATAGCATTTTTATTTTTATTATACTCGCCCTTATATTTTTTCCTTTTCTCAACAATTTCAGACAACAGCGTCGCGAAAAACCCAATTTTCTTCTCAAAATAAATCTTTCTCTTCTCTCCATCTAAGTCAAACTTAGGCGACTCATAAAAATCCTTGCCACCTTTTTCACTAAAACTCAACTTCGAAACATTAAATGAAACAATAATACTCGCATGCATACTAGTAAAATCAAACATGACCAAATTCTCATACAACCCAGGTTTCGGCTCAAAAACAAACGCACCCTCAAACTTCCCCTTTGCCTTCCGCTCATTCATTTCGTTATAAACCGGTCGCTTCTCCGCAATCTCACCAAACCTATCAAGATTATGCAAAATATAATTCTCGACATGCGTCGCCATCCGGTCACGCGTCACATCAAAAACAGGCTCCTTCACAATCCTACTAAACTCCAAAATATCAGGCCAAACCTTTCCCATCAACTTATAAGTCACAACAGAATCCTGCAAATTATAAGAAAAAAAGTCACGCCAATCCAAATCCCTCATATCACTCAATCTACTAAAATCAAAATCTTCCTTTATTTCACCAACTAACTCCTTCGCAACTTCATTCAGGCTCAGAGTTTCACTTTGTAAATACTGAGAGAAAACAGCATCGATAAAACGATATAAATCAATATGAACAATACCGGCAATCTTCCCGGACGGAATTCGCCCTCGAGTAAAAGAGGGACCTCGCCCATCAACACCCAAACCAAATTCAACACCATTCTTGTCAGCCGCCGCTTTCAAATAAGGCAAATCAAATCCATCCGAAAAATATCCAGTCAAAATATCAGCATCGTAATCATTAACATGCTCAATAAACTTCTCAATCATATCAGCTTCATCCTTGCAAAACTCAACATACTCAGGTGCCCCTTTACATTTCTTCCAAGTCAAAACTTTCTTAAATTCTCCCGACCCCACGACGCCACATTTCCCTCGCCTACCGACACCCCGACACCCCGACATCCCGAACACCGAGATACAAAGTATCTCCCCCTTCCCAATTTCCCTATCGTCAGTTTCAATATCATAAGCCAAAATTCTCGGAACAAATTCCTTCTTAATTTTCAACGGCTCAATTTCATCAGCCAAATAACAATCAATCCCTTCAATCGCCTGTCCTCTGTCCTCTGTCCTCTGTCCTCTAACCGTGTACCAACCCAAAGGCTCAACCCCCTTTTCTTTAATATATTTCGTCACCAACGGAATATCATACTCCCGCCGCTTATCAACTCCATCCAAATCCCCAATCGCCGACGCAACATCATGCGCATCCTTGTGGTTCGTCACAAAAACCCGAATAGCTCTAACCGCCTTTCCAAGAAACTTCTTATTTAAAACCTCAGTTCTCAAAACCTTCGTCACCCTCGACGCCTGCCTAATTTCAACACCCTTAATTTTCTTAACAACCTTATCAACATCAGCATCCCTCTTTAAAATTACATAAAAATTCGCATCATAAGAATCAACAACGCAAACCTTTTTCCCGTCGCCATCTCGCCCAATCATCCGCACATAGTTCCGACCATCAAAATCAAAATAATCATAGTCCACCGGCACAAACTCAAACTCCATACTAAAACAAAATCAATTAACTTTAAATATCCTATGAACAACCCAAAATTATGAAAATAGAACCAGATTACAAAATACAACCAATCAACTCAGTCTATCAAGTTCAGAATAATAATCAAAAAAATCCACAACAACCAACCCCAAACTACAAAAAAAGAAACCAACCCACAACTTACAAAGAAACACACGCAATCGACTTCCTCACCTAAAATGAAAAAACAAAAACACTTCTTCTGCTTACAACTACCAAGAATCGAAAGACCTCCAGCAGAATCCTACAACAGCCACGCAGGAAAATTAATCCCAACACTAGCTGTCAGCCCAGAACAAGCAGTAAACAACGCAATCTACAGCACCTTCTGCCCAATAGACGAAACCCAATTCAGACTCATCACAAAATACCTCCATGAAATTTACAATATGTCCAACTTTGTCCTAGACTTAGACGAACTAGACAGCCCAACAATACAACTAGGACTATTCGGAGGACAAACATCATCACACCGAAGACAAGATGAAGGAAAGTTGGTAGAAAAAATAGCAAAAAGATTTTCAATCTCCAACAAAGGAGAAAGCTCTTCACCAAGAAAAGTAGCCAGAGAATATATCAATCACAGAAGAGTCCATCCACTCTAACCAAAAAATCTATTAACCAGACGCCCTAACCACTAACACCTAAAAGCTAACATCTAATAGATAGAAACATGGGCGTCCAAATATCAGAAATCATCCCACGAAAAGAAATCGAAATCTCAGAACTAAAAGGAAAAACAATAGCAATCGACGCATTTAATACCCTCTACCAATTCCTCACAACAATCCGCCAACCCGACGGCACCCCACTAATGGACAAAAACAGAAATATTACATCCCACCTATCGGGCTTATTCTACCGAAACATCAACCTTCTCCAAGAAAGAATAAAACCAGTTTACATTTTCGACGGAATACCTCCCGAATTAAAACAAGAAGAAATAAAAAAAAGAAAAGAAGCAAAAAAAATCGCCGAAGAACGGTATACCGAAGCAAAACAAAAAGAAGACATCCAAGAAATGAAAAAATACTCGGGCAGATTTGTAAAGATAACAGACGAAATAATACAAGAATCAAAAGAACTATTAGAGGCACTCGGTATACCAATAATTCAAGCCCCAGCAGAAGGCGAAGCGGAAGCCGCAACTCTCGCTCAAACAGGCAAAGTCTGGGCAGCAGCATCTCAAGATTACGACGCACTTCTCTACGGAACTCCATATCTCATAAGAAACCTAACATCATCACGCCGAAGAAAAACTCCATCAGGTCTTTATATCGACGTTAAACCAGAACTGATTGAATTTCAAGCCGTTGTAAGAAAACTCGAAATAGACAAAGACCAATTAATATGTCTCGCGATCCTCGTCGGAACTGACTACAATCCTGGCGGGGTCAAAGGTCTCGGTCAAAAAAAAGCATTAGAAATCGTCCAGAAATACAAATACCCCATTGAAATATTCAAACAAGTCCAAAAAAAATTCAATTTCATTTTCGATTGGCAGGAAGTTTTCAAACAATTCCACGAATATAAATCATCATACGTCGAAGAAATTCAATTAAAACCAATCAATGAAAAAAAAATCAAACAAATTCTTCTCGCCCACGATTTCTCAGAAAAACGAATAGATTCAGGTATACAAAAATTAAAAACAATTAATGAATCAAAAAAACAAAAAGGACTTGGAGATTTCTTCTAACCCCTGACAACAACATAAGCCAAATACAAAATATAAAGCAACAAAAACACAACTCCATCCTTTCTCCTCAATGAATGAGATTTCCCAACAAACATAAAAATAAATAATAATAAAAACACAAAAAACATTATCGCAACGTCAATATAAATAAAAGCAGGAATTATCATCGGCCTAACAATCGCACTTATACCCAAAACGCCAAGCACATTAAAAACAGTACTCCCAATAACATTACCAACAGCCATATCAACCTTCCCACGAAGCGTCGCAAAAATCGAAACAACAAATTCAGGTAAGGTCGTTCCAAGTGAAACTATCGTCGCCGAAATCAAAAACGAACTCAACCCAAATCGACCAGCAATAAAAACAGCTCCAGATACAACCCATCTCCCACCAAAATAAATCAAAACAGCACCAATAATAAATTTAACCAAAACTTTCCAATCCAAATGGTTAAACCTATCTTTCAATTTATTAACCTTCTTGCCGACATTCATCATAGACCAAATATTACTAATCAAATCAAAATCCAAAAGACCCCTTTTCTTATTCTTCTCGCGCTTCCCCATTTGCAAAATAGAATACAAAAAATAAATCAACAACGCAACAAAAACAAAACCCTCAACATAAGTCAAACTCGTTCTCTCAAGTCCAAACATTGTCTTACTTGAAAACAAAAATAAAATAAAAGCAGCCAAAAGCGCAAAGGGAATTTGTTTCCAGACGGTCTCGGTTTTAACATCAATTTTCCTAATCAACGCAGTCGTCCCCAAAACCAAAAGCACGTTAGCAATATTAGCCCCAATAACATTCCCAAAAACAATCCCAGAAGTTCCCTTAATCGCAGAAAAAATCCCGACGGTAAGCTCAGGCAAACTTGTCCCAATCGCAACAACTGTCAATCCAATAATCAAGCTCGAAACCCCAAATCTTTTCGCCATCGACGACGCCCCATCAACAATCCAATCCGCCCCCTTTATCAAAAAATAAATTCCCAAAACGAATAAGACATAAACCATCACCATCTAAACATCACAATTTCAAAATATATAAACATTAGTAAAATACCTACCACCTCGAGGAACAAAATTTCTCGTGCCATCACAATACCCAACCATAACTACAAAATATATAAACTTACTTGTCAAAATAATACAATGATAATCGGCATCCTACTCGGCATAAGCATTTCAATCTCACTCACGTCATTAGTCATCATCATCACAACATCAACAGGACTAATCAAAGAAAACCTTGCAACCGGAGCCGCCATCGGGACAACCACAACAATATCCTATGCTTCAATCGCCCTCGCAATTTCTCTAATCATCACATATTTTCTCATACTAATTCTTAAAAACACAAAAAAGAATTCTACAAAGAATACTATATAGTGTACTATACTATTTAAATTTTTTAGAACACATTATAAAGAAGCGTCCTTAGTTCATAAAAAAACCAAGGACGCTTATAGAATTTATCAAAAGTTAATTATCTCAAGTTGCTTTCCGAATAACTGACTTAATGTCCGCCACCACCACCATGTCCACCACCATGGTTATCTTGCGGCAAAATAACCAGAGCGTTCGCAGAATCACTTACTTTAACACTGCTGGTCGCGAGACCACCACTCATGGCCGTGTTAATTTGAACAACACCGACCATGGACCCAGCCGCTGCTAATCCATCGGGACCAATCGCCATCGCACTATTAGACTTAACCATCGATTGCACGGCCTGCGCATTGCCCACAGCAGAACTTTCCATCTTTAGACAATCCATTGTATTTGCAGTCAACATCTTGTCCAAGGCGGCACCATTAGCACCATCGACACTTTGCGCCGAATTACTCGCGACTCCACCCTTCATGGCTGTTGCATTCTGGGAAAAGATACCACCGGCATTAGTAATTCCGTAGCTCTTCCCGTCATCAGCTTCGGTAGAGACACCCCAAGTTCCTGTATTACTCGAGGTAGTTGGCGGTACAAACCAACAACCCCAACCACCAACTGCCAGGTTGTCAGCGCTCAACATCGAAATCTGACCAACCATGATATCGGCACGCACCGGAATCGAAATCAGTGCCACAACAACAATAAGTAAAAGTAACTTCTTCATTTTCTTCTCCTTTGTTTTTTTGAGGAAGACTTTGCTCCTCAGTTAATAATTTCCCCAATCCTCATACATAACGACTAGGGTACTACAAAATTACCACACCACAATTATTCTTTAGTACGACCTCCTTTCTAGGATATATCCTCTAAACAACGATTAATAATATTATCCAGCATCTGTTCCAGCCGACGAGACAACTGCTTCCACTTCTGCAATCCCTTTATCCTTCTCACTCAGCGGCGGACTTTGGGACTCAATGGCCTTTTTCATACCATTTTTAGGAAGAACATCATCGCTCCCAGAATTAGGAACGGGTTGTTGTGGCAAGACGACGCTCGAGGATCGCGATGCTTTAATTTTATCAAGTATCCCAGGCGCCAGATGTGTAGCAGAAATTCTCCGCTTATTTGCTTCCTTTGGATCGTACCGATATCCAGTACAATGAATAAGCGGCTGGCCAACCCCTTCAGTTTTACCTTCAGCTCGAGCACCCATCAAGCTAATCGCATAATTAGTTTGACTATATCCCACAGCACCTCCAGGAAAAGAATTATTTGAACCGATAGTCACTCCCTTCATCCCACCGGAAATAAGTAGGATATCAACATCCCTAAGTAATGTGGCCGCAATAGCCACATCATAAACTTGGTCCCAATTATGCGTTTCATTACCCTCAACCCCGACATTCCCGGCATGAACATAGAGACCAGATTCAATAATTAATTTCTCTTCTTGTACTGAGGAAGGAGTCAAGACAATAAGAACTTGCCCCTTGCGTCTGCGATTTTTAATAAGGGAATTTGAAATCACGAACCCTTTACCCTTATACGTAGACTCGTTTGAACGGACAAATATATCCCTAATCCCGCCAAAAATCCCACCAATAAATTCAATTGGACCTTCATGTTGAACCGACGTAAGAACACTATAGAGCTCCCTCAAGTGTTCTTTGTTATCAGGGTCCCAAACTTTTTCATAAACATTCCCGGCCGGTCCATTTGGGAAAAGAGCACGGATGGGACCCCAGCCTCCATGGTTCCAAAATGGCAGATAAGGCGAAGCTACACCTAATAGAGACGTCCGAGTTTGATAATTTGAAGTTGTCTTAATATCAACACCTGAAACACTTCCACCAGAATACGAATCAGACTTCCCTCCACTCACTCCACTCACAACAGCAATAGCTTCACCACCATTGGCATTTGAGGAATTATCAACATTCCCTCCAGCCAATGTCCCAACATTCGCCGTAACACTGTTCTGAGATATGACTTCAGTGCTTGAACTCGAACTTTGCGCCCAAGAAACACCGACGGACATCACAATCACAAAAATCATTATTAACCCTTTTGACATTTTCTTTTTCATAATAATACTCCTAAAAAATTGTTTAAAATTTGTTAGTTAAATAACGCTTTAAACGAAGAAAACAAGATGCTCTCTTCGATTATTTTCAAATCACCCTCCATCTACAACGGAGATTTTTCAAACCTCGTTCGACGGACTATGTCTTGCTCTTACAATCTTTTTCATCCTCCTCGGATTCCCCATCCTCCTCTTCGGCTCTTTCGATTTTCTTCTCTTTTTTTGCTCCATTAAATGCTCCTTTAAACTTATTTCAACGTATTTCTTAAAACTCAATAAATGAAAGACAAGTCTAAATCAAATCATTCTGTTATTCCGCATTTTTAGAGGGTCAATATTTCCGTTCACTAGTTCAATGCAATAAATTGCGCCGCGGTACCAAAAGGTATATATTATATATAACAAATTTCCGAAATGTGGCTATAAAAACCTTTGTCCATATTGCTACCCACTACAAGTAGTAAACCTTTGCCCTTCCACTATCCTTCGACTTCACCTCACCGACATCAACAAGACATCGAAGATAACCTAACAAAACCGCCCGATTAATTCCCGGCAAAGCCCCACTAATTTCCTTTTGTGTGCAAGGCCCACCATCCTTCCTCAAAAAAGCAACAATCTTTTCGTGTAGCATACAACATAGTATACAATACCCTTTAAAAATTTTTCTATTCAAAAAAAACTTCGGTTGCTCGCGAAAATTGCAAACAACCGAAGCCGTCCATCCTGGACACACATCCATCCTTGCAAACACATCATAAACCACCGATGCCCACCACAATACAAAGAACCAATTTATAATACAAATAATAACAAAAAAGCCAGATTCCTCCTAATGACAGAATCTGGCTTCGGAGGAGGGTGATGAAAAGCTGATAATTCTCCTCACATCAACACAAATCACCACAATTATGCATAAGCTCTTTTCTTTACTTAACTTTCGGTTTTTTCTTCTTGGCTGGCTTTCTTCTTTAGCTTCTTCTCCTTAATGATCTTCGTTTCTTCTTCCCTACAATCAAACAGTTCAAAAAACACTTACAATACTTTTCCATTGCCCCAGCCCCGTATTCAAAAGGATACGCTGCGGGTGATAAAGCCTCTCTTCCTTATCGAAACATAACAAAATCTTATACCACTCCATCACTGCATTCTTTACATATTACTAATCAGCATTACATCCTTGATACGAATCAGTAAGAGCGTCACATAGTCAGAATAATTAAATCATCCTAGTACACTTTTTCTTTTTATACTAACGCCAAATGTAATAGCACAGACACAGCAACAGAACAGTCATACCAGTCGTCTCTTTTCTGATTCCTTTTTTACAATTCCACCCTAACCGGGTCAAAGTTAAAGAACCAGCATAGAAACGACTACAATTCATAAACCAAGGTATTCCACCTCCTTTCAAACAGACTTTCACTGGAATAAGACATATTCCTACGAATATCAACCAAATGGCAAACCTCAAACTAATATACAAATTCTTCCTAAATGCGTTTCCCACATTCCGAAAGGTTACAATATCACAATCATTTGGGGGTCTATATATGTCGTCACTGATTAAAGAGCAAAAAGCTCGAAGTGATACGCCAAAGGCATTTACATTATAGTAATAAACTAATAAGTAAAACCCACTTTAAAAACATTTGTATGATAACAAACCTACCAATATTTCAAAGTGACAGACTAATTCCCAAAACTATCCTTCGCCAACTTCGCCTCAATCGCCAAAACTTTCCTATCTCTCCCCGTCCTGTCCTTCTCATCTTTCTCCCTAGTCGAATCAGCCCACTTTTTCACAAACTTAAAAAACACAGAATAAACAACCCCAACAACCACAGCCCCAACCAAAACAACAAACCCAATCCACCACTGAGTCATCAACGACTCCATCCACACAACCAAATCTTTCCCAAATCCCTGCATCGCCAAAGTCGCAATAATCCCAGCCCCAATCAAAGTCCACCAAACATCCCAATCAAAAATCGAACTCACCGGCACAATAATCAACTCAATCAACAAAATCCAAACAACAAACGCGAAAACAAAAACCCAACTCAACTCCAACTCAACCCCCCAAAGCACCCTCGTAATCGGCCCAACATAAATATTGATCGCCGCAATCCTCTCTTCCGCCTTCGACTGATACGGCTTATATCCACTAAAATTAACATTCCCCCCATCATCAAACGGCAAATTATCAATCACCCCCTGAACAGCCTCGACATCTTCGCCACCAACTCCAACACTCGGCGCATCCGCCGCCAAAACAAAACTACCAATCAACAAAACAAAAATAACCAACACGCCAATCTTCATCCTAACTCCTTGTCCAAAACATTTAACATCTTTTTAATCACAAACTCAATTTTATCCCCATTATTCTTCAAGTAAACATCCTCAAACTTTTCACCATAATACAGACTTCCATTTCTTCTCATTCTCAAGTCATCAAGAAAAACCAAATAAGAATTATCTAACCCAACCAAATCAACAACCCCCTCAATTAATTCCTTGTGAGCATACTCACCAATAAATTTAACGCCCCGACACAAAAACAAAGCCGTTGCCAATTCTTTAACAACTTCATAATAATTCTCGCAAATAATCGTCGGAAAACTCTTCTTCCCAACTTCCTTGATAAAATACAATCTACTATCAACAATCTCTTTTATAGACTTCGCCTTCTCAATATCTTTTTCGACTTTTATCTTCATTTCAAAATTTTAAAATACCCCCTCATCACAATCCCATTAACCAAATTATTTTTTAACTCTTTCGGGATATTCCCAACCTCATCAGCCATCAGATGAATTTTCTTCCCAAGAATTTTCTCATACTTATCTAAATCCAAATTAATTTTAGATTTCTTCCCAATAGCAAACAAGTCAACGTCAGAACTCTCAATCGCCTCGCCCTTCGCAAAACTCCCATAAAAAATAATCGCCTCCGGACACAACTTATTCCAAATAAAATCAATCACGCCAGATTCAAACAATTCATACTCCATAAACAAACTTTTATAAAACCTAAATCTCACAGAATCCATCTTCGCAACATAAATCGGACTCCCCTTTCTCTCTCTAATCTCAACAAGTCCTTCTCTCTCCAAATCCAACAAATACTTCTTAACCGACGGCAAAGCCAATCCAATTTTACGCGAAATCTCCCTGAGCCCAAACTCCCCCATCGGACAATCCAAAAAAATCTTCAAAACCCTGTAATTGTTATTTTTTTCTAACATATGCTATTTTTTTAAAACACCTGATACAATAAGATAACAGCATTATTTAAACCTTTCCACCAATCTTCATCAATCAAAATAGAATATCAACTTTAAAAAAGTTTAGGATTCAGCCCCATAAACATCTTTAAGCTCCTTTCCCTTAAGAGCTTTCAACAACTTTCCTTGCTCAATACCCTTCTCTCCCATTTCCCTAATCCCCTCAATTTCACCCTTAAATATCAATCTTCTAATTCCACCCATAAAAAAGAATACCGCAACACCACCAGCAAATCCTGCCAAATAAGGAATTGATTCAGTAGTAATCCAACCACCCTCTTGAGTAATTATTTGATAAAAATACATAACCAAATAATAAGCCGCATAAAATATCCAAGTCATCCTTGCCAATAAAACACTTCGAACCCTAAGGCTAAAAATAAGAATAATAATAAAAGGGATCATCACCAAAATCGCCGCACCCATCGCCCCATATGAAGTTCTAACTGCTTCTAAAAAATTAGAAGGTAATCCTAAAAGTGCTATGGATGTAATTGCAAAAGATATTATCCACTGTATAGCTTTACTACTTTCCTTAAACATCACACTAATAACAGAATAAATAATCATACCTAATAGAAGTGCAAAAAATACTCGAGATAACATTTCTTTTTCTCCAAACAGCGGAGTAAGAAGAGTTCCAAAAAATCCACTAGCAAATGTAACAGAAGTTTCGGCCGCCTCAATCGCCTCATCTGTCAAATCAGCCGCCCCGACAATCCCAACCATAGAAACCAAAATCATACCAAGCAAAACAAAAACAAAAATCCTCTTCGTATCAACCATTAGAAAAAACCTTCAGGTCTTTGACAAGCAAGGACTTCGTCATTGCAATATCTAAAACACCTGCCTCCGGCATTTTATTCATCATCCCAAACCAACAACAAACTTCTTTATAAATATTTCCCAATCAACAATTTTATAAACATCCAATCCCTCACCCTTAAATGAAAATAAACAACTCTATTCTCTATTCTCTATTCTCTATTCTCTTGTTGCCGAAGGCAACAGCCGGCCCCGTCCAAGGACTTTATCAACTCACCGACGGACTCCGCGAAGTAATCCGCATCTTAATCCAATTCATCAGCGAAACAATCCTCCAAATCGACGCCTTCAACGAATTCCTCTTCGCCAAACTCCTCCTCTTCACACTAATTTTATTAGTAGTCTATACAGTCATAAGTAAAAACGGAATATTCGGCGGCGAAAAAAATAAAACAATCCAATGGATAATCTCGTCCGCAATTTCAATCCTCGCAATAAGATACCTTCCAAATAATTTCATTCAGGCAATAATGCTCCAATACGGCGCCTTCGCAGTCGGCATCACAGTCTTCCTCCCATTAATAATATACTTCTTCTTCGTCCAACAATCAGGCATCGGACCATTCGGCAGAAAAACAGCATGGATAGTTTACTTAGCAGGATTTTTTGCACTCTGGTCATTCCGATACGAAGACCTCGGCGAAGCCAACTGGATTTACTGGATAGCAATAGGATTCATAATAATATCAATGATATTCGACAAAACCATACATAAGCATCTCGGATTAAGAAGCATAAAAAAAATAAGAAATGAAAACAGAACCGAAAGAAGAGTAAGTGCCGAAGCAAAGTTAAAAGAAATAGAAGACAGAAGACAATTTTATACAAACAAAGAATATCAAAAAGCAAAAGACAGATGGGAAAAAGCAATCAAAGACAATCTCCCTAAATAAACATTTACCCCCGTCGATATCCAACAATCTTCCTCTTCTTCCCAACACCCTCATAAATCGGAATCTCCTCACTCTGCTTCTTCACTCGACCACTCCCACCCTTCAAAGAAACAATAACTCCGACGACAACCAACCCAACTCCAGCCACACTAACATACAAAGAATCAATCCCATACAAATTAACCTCACCAAAAAACCCAGAACCCAAAGCTATCACAACCAACCCAACAACCGCAAGAACATAACCAACCACCTTATTCATTTTTCATCTCCTCTGACAAAATAAACATGATACTTCTCTGAAGTTTCTTCATAAAATATACAACAATCCATTATTTATAAAATCTCCCATTTAAAAAAATCTGTGTCTTCCGTGCCTCGTCTGTGTTACTTCCACCTATTACTCACCATTATCCCAAATCTCACAAAAATTTATAAACACCAAATCCCATAAAAACACATGAATAAATTTATCACAATACTAATCGGATTGGCTCTCTTGATAGTCCCAATCTACGCATGGATAGCATATCCAAGTTTTTTGGGAGCAGCAGCGTTATCCTTCCTAGTTGGCGGAATCATCTGGCTACTTATCCTAATCGGCGCAGTATCTTTGATGATTGGTTTATCGAGCCTAAAAGATTAGATATAATAATTTTAAATTCACATTCACTTAGCTTTGCATAAATCTCATCCCAAAACTCCAATCAAAATTCCTTCAATAATCCCAGCAACTAACAGCAATGGCAAAATAACAAAAACAAAAAACCTCAATCCCTCAACAAAATTATACTTCAACTTCTTCTTTATCCCCCCATTCTTGCCACAAGCCACCAACCACAAGCCACCAACCACTTGCGACCCAAGTCGCAAGCCTATCCCAATCGACAAAAGAATAGCAGGCAATTCAAAAATCCCATGAGGCGCCAACTGCCACAAAACAACAATCCCTTCCTGCGCCACCGCTTCCCTCGCAACAAACCCAACCAAATACCCATTAACAATTGCAATTACAAAAGGAAAAATCCCGACGGTAACACCCAAAACAATCGCCAAAAAACCCGCCTTCAAATTATTTAAAAAAATATATGCAATCAATTCGACAACACTTTTCCCATTAAGCGCTTCGACCATCCCAGCAAGAAAACCAAAAATTTCCTCCCTGAAAAAAACAGGATAAGCAAACCCAATCAAAAATGTTATCCCAAAAATTCCCAACGCAAAAACCACATACCATCGACTTTCACACAAAAACTCCCAACACTTTTTATAGTGCTCAACAAAAAAACTCTTCTTCGCCATAAACAAAAAATCAAACCAAACTATATAAAACTACTCAACCAACCAAACAAGTCAAAAAAGTTGACAACGAAGTTGTCCTGTCTATAACCTAATGCCTACCACCTACAAGCGAAGCAAACCCAACACCTCGAGAAATATAGTTTCTCGCGATTACCGCGCAAAATACTTACTAATCATCTGTGTCTTCCTCGGATATTTCCATTTCAAATAAAACCCATACCCAACTCCAACAATCAACCCTCCAAAATGAGCACTATTTGCAATGGGCCAACCCCCTAATAACGAAAATGCCCAAATTCCAAACATTAAAACTCCCATTGCTACCCACATCGGCATCGGAATTATAAACATCACCAAAACCGGCAATCTCGGAGTCAAAACTGCAAGCAAGCCACCCAAGGCAAATATCGCACCACTTGCCCCAAGCCCAGCCACATTAAGATTACTTTTCATTAAAACAGAACCAACAACAAAAAACAACCCACCAGCCAACCCACCACCAAAATATAACCATAAAAATCTTTTCTTCCCAATTAATTTTTCAACAAAGCCCCCGATAAACATTAATGTAACCATATTAAAAATAATATGTATCAATAATGTAGGAGAATGTATAAACATACTAGTCAAAAAAGTCCAAAGTTTTCTTCCAGCAAGAATTTCTGAAGGTACCAAGGCAAGATATGAAAGAACACCTTCCCCATAAATACTTAATAATAACAAAAACATTATAAAAGAAACAACATTAATCCCAATCAAAATAGTAGTATAAGATAAATTATAACTCATCCTTTGCCGACGATATGATTGACGCATATCATCTCCATCAAACTTTTGCTCAAACCACCGCGCCATTATTTCTTTCCCCCAAACCTTCTCTTCAACTTCCCACCAAACCCAACTTTCTTCACAACCTTCCCCTTCTTCCTGCTACCTGTCACCTGTCGCCCGTTACCCCGAGAAGCCTTGCTTCTCATTGCAACCTTCTTAACTTTCTTCAGAACTTTCTTCTTCGCCACAGCCTTTCCTTTTTTGCCCCCCGACATCCCAACACCCCGAACACCGACACTCCGCGCAACTCGTTTGCGTGCCGCCGCCCTTGCTACTTTTATTAACGCCTTCCTCTCGCCCTCAACCTTCGCAATTTTCTTATCAGCTTTCACTCTTTTCTTTTTCTCCTTCTCTCTAATCACATCAAGTTCCCCACGAATTAATTTCAAATTCCTCTCAACTCGCGCAACTTTTACTTTAGCCTCACGAATCGGTCCACTATTATCAGCTAACTCATAAACCTCAGCGCACTCCTCACAACTAAACCCATTCTCCAACGCTTTCTCCTCGCCAACCTCAATATCACAAGATTTACAAACATAAAATCTCTTTACCCCACGACTCTCAAGAATCTTTTTTAATTCCTCAATTTTCGACACCAACGAATCCTCCAACTTCACCAGACATTTTTCTGTCTTCAGCGTCCAATAATAAATATACCAACCTTTCCTCTTATCTTTCTTTCTAATAAACGAAACCAACCCATCCGCCGACAACTTGTACAAAATATTCCGAACCTGATTAATCGTCAACTCCATCTTCCTTGCAATCAAAAATTCATTAACATCTTTTTTCCCAAACAAAATCTCAACTATCCTCCCAGTATCGGCACCAGCCAATTCCTCAACGAGATCATATAGAAGTTTAACTTGCATTATTAATCATAAAAATTGTTTCCTTTTAAATACCTTTCCAAATTGTGTATAATAATTTTTGGGAAGGTTCTCGTGCCGGGAGCAAAGCGAGGCGGTACATTCCACCTAATCTGTCGACATTGTCAAATTACTATAAACCTATAAAAAAGAAATTCACCAAATCATACCATGGGATTTTTTAGTAAAGACAAAGATATACCAGAAATACCAACAGCACCAACGCTACCAGAACTTCCAAAATTACAAAACGACGAAAAAAAAGAACTACCAGAACTCCCCTCATTCCCTTCGAATTTTAAAAATGAAAACCTCAATCAAGAAATAGTTAAATCAGCAGTAACTAATAATACTTCTCCTAAGGGGAAAAGAGGAAACATGAATATCCAAAACGATATTCACTTTTCAGAAGAGCCAGAAGAAGAATTTATAATTCCTCCAAGGCCTTCTGAAAAAAATAACATCCCAGAATTCCCATCACAACTATCAATCGCCGACCTCCCAAAAAAAACATTAGAAATAAACACAATAGAAGAAAAAAACACAAGAGAAATCGAACCAATTTTTGTCAGAATTGATAAATTTCAATTAGCCCAAAAACACTTCGAACAAATCAAAATCAAAATCAAAGAAATAGAATCAGCCATCGGAAAAATAAAAGACATAAAATCCAAAGAAGAAGTCGAATTAAAAGGCTGGACCGAAGATGTCGAAAGAATCAAATCAAGATTATCAGAAATTGACTCAGGCCTCTTCAATCAAATCTAATGGCATCAAAAGAAGAACTCTTCGTCTCAATCACCCCAAATATTTACCGAGAAAACAAATCAAATATTCTAAGAAGCCAAGCCGACCTTCTACAATCTCTCAAAAAACTCCACAATCTCAAAATTCTTGCACGACAAAAACATGATATAAAAAAAAGATTAAACAAACTCATATCGACAACAACATCAGAAATAGATTCAATCCAAGACAAATTGCCAACTCCGAAAATTCCGAAGACAATTCAAAAAAACGAAAAACAAAAAATTATACTAAAAGAACAATTCTCAAAACGCGACGATATCGAAAACGAACTCAAACTAATTCAAGAGAAATTAAAACAACTAAATAGTTAAAAACTCAAACTTCTTCAACTCACAATGAACCGAAAACAACTAATCAAAAAATACATAGACTTCTTTAAATCTAAAGACCACAAAGAAATTCCAAATGCATCTTTAATCCCGGAAAACGATCCGACAGTTTTATTCACAACTGCAGGAATGCACCCACTCATCCCATTTCTTCTCGGGCAAAAACATCCTCAAGGCAAAAAATTAGTCAACGTCCAACGATGCATCCGAACCGGAGACATCAACAAAGTTGGCGACACAACTCACCACACATTCTTCGAAATGCTCGGCAACTGGTCCCTCGGCGACTACTTCAAAAAAGAAGCGATAGAAATGTCTTTCGAATTCCTAACAAAAGAATTAAAAATACCATCGGCAAAAATTTCGGTAACATGTTTCACTGGAGACAAAAACGCACCAAGAGACACAGAGTCAGAAAAAATTTGGAAATCTCTTGGAATAAATAAAATAAAATTCTTAGGGAAAAAAGACAATTGGTGGGGACCAGCAGGGAATACAGGCCCATGCGGACCAGACACAGAGATGTTTGTAAACGAGGTGGAAATCTGGAACGACGTCCTAATGCAATATAATAAAGACGAAAAAGGAAATTACAACGAAGCATCCCAAAAAAACATAGACACCGGAATGGGTGTCGAACGAACAGTTGCAATATTAAATGGACTAAAAGATAACTATTTAACAGATTGTTGGAAACCAATCATAAAACAAATCGAACACTTCTCAAACAAACCATACAAAGGCAACGAAAAAACAATGCGAATCATCGCCGACCACATCAAAGCCGCAACCTTCATAATCGCTGACGGAATAATCCCAAGCAACACCGAACAAGGTTACGTTCTCCGACGACTAATTCGAAGAACAATTATAAATCTAAGAAAACTCGGCTTCGTCGACACAAACTTAATCAGGCCAATCACAGAAGAAGTTTTCAAAATATACGACGACTACGAGCATCTTCAAAACAACCAAGAAAAAATCCTAAAAGAATTCAACAAAGAAGAAAAAATTTTCGACAAAACATTAGAAAAAGGATTAAATGTTTTTAACAAAATTACAAAAAACAAAAAACAAATTGACGGCAAAAAAGCATTTCTACTATTCCAGTCATATGGCTTCCCAATTGAAATGACAATCAAACTCGCAAAAGAAAAAGGAATCAAAGTAGATAAAGAATCCTTCCAAAAAGAATTACAAAAACACCAACAACTTTCACGAACAGCCTCTGCCGGAAAATTCAAATCAGGACTAGCAGACAATTCCGAAACAACAACAAAACTTCATACAGCTTGTCACATTCTAAACCAGACGCTAAGAGAAATCCTCGACGACAAAAACATTTTCCAAAAAGGCTCAAACATCACACCAGAAAGACTAAGATTCGATTTCAACTTCAGCCGAAAATTAACCGACGACGAAATAAAAAAAATAGAAGACTTGGTCAACAAAAAAATCCAAGAAGCAATCCCAATAAAATTAGAAGAACTTTCAATAAAAGAAGCAAAACAACAAGGAGCCCAAGGAGTCTTCGAATCAAAATACGGCGACAAAGTAAAAGTCTACTCAATTGGGAACTTCTCAAAAGAAATCTGCGCCGGTCCACACGTCGACAACACATCAAAACTCGGCCATTTCAAAATTATAAAAGAGGAGTCATCTTCAGCCGGCGTCCGACGAATCAAAGCAATTCTAAAATAAGTAACCACTAAATACTTCTACTTCTTCTTAACAACCTTCGCCTCAACAGTTCCCAACTTCTCCAAAATCAACTCAATATTTTTCTCAGCCCGACGATTAACCCGATAATCATACTCCGCCTTCATCCTATCCTTCTGCGACTGCCTATTCTGACTCATCAAAATAACCGGAGCCTGAATCGCCGCCAAACACGATAAAACCAAATTCAAAAGAATAAACGGATACGGGTCAACCAAATCCCCTCGAAGATGTCTCAAAACAAAAATTCCATTCGTCCCTATCCAAATCCCAAGAAAAACAAAAAACAAAATTATAAACATCCAACTCCCAGCCCACCTCGTCAATCCATCCGCCGCTTTTTGTCCAAGCGACCGATTACCATGAATCACCCGAGAAAACACACCAACACTTTTTTTCTTAAACATAAAGCATCAAAACAAAACAGCTTTATATATTTAGCGCCAACAAGCGAAGCACCCTAATACCAAATACCTAACACCTCTATTTACTGAAGGTAAATAGCCGCTTTCCCAGGCTTCGCTTTCTTAGCTTTCCCCTCCGGGTCATATTTCCCAGAATCATTCACCGCAAAAACTTTAACATCCTTCTCAATCTCTTTTGAAATTTTCTCGACATCAATTTTCCCAATCTCAAACGGCATCACATAAACATAAACCTTTCCCCCATCAACCTTCGCCAAAATATTCTTAACATCTTCAACAATCTTCCCATTCAAATCAGAATCTTCCCTCTTTTCCTGAATCTTCGGCTCATCAACCTTCGGCCAATCAGCCAAAGAAACAAAATCACACTTCCGACTTCCGACTTCCGACTTCCGACTAACGCGCAAGTGTTCCCAAATCTCTTCAGCAATATGCGGACAAAACGGAACCAACAATTTCAAAGCCCTCTTCCTGGTCTCAATCGAAATCCTTTCTTCCTTCGCCAAAAATTTAAACAACTCTTTTAATTTAATAGTAGCCGCCCGCAATTCCATATTCTCAATATTCTCACTAATCCCAACAATCGCTTCATCCAGCCTCGATAAAACCTCATTAGAATCCACAAACCCATCACCCATATCCTTAACCTCATTACTCTCATAAAACTCAAAAACCTTTCTAATAAATCTCTGCGCCCCAGCAATTTCTTTATCACTCCAATTAAACCCCTTATCAGGCGAAGCCATCGAAAGCAAAAAATACCGCGTCGTGTCAACCCCATATTTAGCCATCGTCTCCAACGGCTCAACCACATTCCCTTTCGACTTACTCATCTTCTCCCCTTTCTCATCATTAATCATCCCCTGATGAAACAACTTAATCGCTGGCTCATCAAAATCAATCAATCCCAAATCTCTCAAAAACTTCACATAAAATCTCGAATAAATCAAATGCATACAAGCATGCTCAGCCCCGCCAACATAAAAATCAACTGGACACCAATACTTCACTTTCTTTACATCAAAAATCTTCTTCTTATTCCTCACATCACAATACCTCATAAAATACCACGACGAATTAACAAACGTATCCATCGTATCACTCTCCCGCCTCGCTCTCCCGTCGCACTTCGGACACTTCACATTCAACCAATCTTCATTCGTCTCCAACGGATTCCCCTTCCCAAACTTCACATCCTTCGGCAACTCAACCGGCAAATTCTTCTCGGGAACAGCGACGACACCGGGCACAATTCTCCTTACCTTCCAAGAAACAAGCCCGTTCTTTTTTATCCTGTCAAGATAATCCGAAGCATACGAATATTCTTTTTCCAAATCACTAAAGGAATTAATTTCTTTCCCCGGAAATATTTCACTCAACAAATTCTTGTCCCGCCACAAATCCTTTAAATCCTTATAATCCTGTTTTCCCAAAATTTCCAAATAAATAATTTTAGAATTATTTTTGTTTACGCATTTCAGAGAATCCCCTTTTTTTAAATTTCCAAAATATCTATCTTTCTCGTCAGGGTTCATAGCCCTCGTCTCAATAGTTTTTAATCCTTTCGCCAAATTCTCGAACGCTTCCTGATTATAAAAATTCAAAGTCAAAGAATTCTCCTCAGCATTTTTTTTACACTCCTCGCAATAAACAACCGGAATCGGCGTCCCCCAATATCTCTGCCGACTAATCCCCCAATCCCGCAACTTAAAATTCACAACCTTCCGCCCAACACCTTTCTTTTCAAGCCAAGCAGTAATTTTCCTTTTAGCCACTTCATTATCTAAACCATCAAACTCCCCAGAATTAACAAGTATACCAGCACCAGTAAACGCATCCTTTAAATCCTTAACATCCTGCTCTTTATTACCATTCCTAACAACTTCCCGAACCTCAATCCCATACTTCTTCGCAAACTCAAAATCTCTCTGGTCATGCGCAGGCACTCCCATCACCATCCCAGACCCATAATCAGCAACGACAAAATTCCCAACCCAAATCGGAACCCTCTCTCCATTCGCAGGATTCACAGCATAACTCCCACTAAAAAACCCTTCCTTCTCCAAATCCCCAACATCCTTATTCCCAACACTTTTCATCCTAGATAAAAACTTCTCAACCTCCTTCCTCTGCTTCTTAGTAACCAAAGAATCCAACCGAGAATGCTGCGCCGAAACAACCATAAACGTAACCCCAAAAATCGTATCCGGCCTAGTCGTAAAAATCGACCAAATATTATCCAGTTTGTCATCAATAAATTTTTTAACCCCATCAACATCTCCATTATAAAATAAAGTATCAATACCAATAGACTTAGCAGATTCCACCGCTTCTTTCCCATGCTCAAAATAAACAACCTCTTCAGATTTCAATCCAAATTTCTTTAAAGCCTTTTTATAATACTCAGGATTTTCTTTCTCGGGTTTAAATTCTAAAGTAAAAATCTCATAATCCTGAATATTCTTAAAATACAAATCATATTTCTTAAGAGAAGCATTCGTCAAAACGATCTTTCTATTTGGCAAAGAATCAAGATATTTTTTTAATTCCTTGTTCACATTCCCCTCTTTATCAACCAAGCAATTCACTGCATCAACCAAAATAGTTTTCCCTTTCCCTTCAGATCTGTGTCCATCCGTGTCCATCCGTGAGCCAATTTTCCCATCCCCTCGCGAAACAACAAAATCAATCTCCGTTCCGCAGGAACGCCCAATCCAATTCCTCTGCATAGCCAAAGTCTTCTCCGGCCACCCAGTCAATTTATCAAGACCAGAATACAACTCATCCGCATACGCCGTCGTCTTCAAAAACCACTGCTTCAAATTCCGAACCTCAACATCACAATCATCATGTATCCAACACTTCCCGTCGCTAACTTGCTCATTTGCCAAAACACTATTACACTTCGGGCACCAATTAACAGCCGAAACCTTCTGATACGCCAACCCCTTCTCTAACATCTTCAAAAAAATCCACTGGTCCCATTTATAATAAGAAGAATCCGCAGTATTAATTATCCTCGACCAATCATAACTCAACCCAAGCCCCTTCTGTTGCTTAATAAAATTCGGAATATTATTATTAGTATAATCCTCAGGATGTATCCCAACTTTAATCGCCGCATTCTCCGCTGGCAATCCCAAAGCATCATACCCGACCGGATGCAAAACATTAAACCCATTCATAATCTTGAACCGTGCAAAAACATCCCCAATCACAAAATTAAAAGCATGTCCCATGTGCAACCCTTCCCCCGACGGATACGCGAACATCTCCAAAACATAATACTTCTTTTTCCCAGATTCATCTACCTCAAAAACCCTCTTCTTCTCCCACCGCTCCTGCCACTTCCGCTCAATCTTCGCAAAATTAATCTCCATACCAAAACAAGTCTTACTACTTATTTAAATCTTTCAGCCAAAAAATTTATATACACACTTATCATACATAATTATGGCAAAACCAAAACAAATAGGTGTTGTTTCAAACTACTTCGCAAATATAAAAGTCGCAGCAATAAAACTAACGTCTCCACTAAAAATCGGCGACAGAGTTCAAATCAAAGGCGGCGACGAAACAGACTTCAAGCAAAAAATCAGAAGCATACAACTCAATCACGAAAAAATAGACAAAGCAAAAAAAGGCGATGAAATCGGAACCAAGCTTAACAAGAAAGCAAGAAAGGGCTACAAAGTTTTCAAAGCTTAATCTGTGAAACATTTTTAAACCATTCTCATTAATTAATAACAAGCTCCTGTAGTCTAGTGGCCAAGGATGCCGCCCTCTCAGAGGTGGAAAGTCCTCGTCGATGAGACAACGACTTTATGTTCTCTCGAACAACCACTAAAAATCTCTTACGAGATTTTGTTGGAGAACGGCGGTGACCCGGGTTCAAATCCCGGCTGGAGCATTCATCTTTAAAACTAAATCATACCACTAAACTAAAACAACTCAAAATTTACCTCAACCCCTAACAAACAAAAAAATCAAAACCAACAAAAACAAAACCCCAATAACCAAAGCAACAAAAAGAAACAAACTCCAATCAAAACTATCAACATCATTTTCAAGATAAACATTATCCAAAGCAGAAATCTCAATCGACTCCAACAAAACCGAATCACTATCAATAATATAATTCACACTCCGACTCTCATCATCTCCACCTCTCCGAGTCAAAACATAGTGTTTCCCATTATCATCATCACACTCACCACCAGAACAACCATCACCACACCCCTCAACAAAAACCTCACTCACATTCTCAAAACATTCACCGCCGACACAACTAAAATTATGGAAAGTCTTATAGACGTCATCCCCAGAACAATACCCATCCTCATAATAATCAATCGCACAATCCACATCGTCACAACATTCCGCAACCGAACAAGCCAACTCCCTCATCTCTTCGTGCACAACGTCATCAAAAGTCCCACAAGAATTCGCATCATACTCGGTCCTCGTCCTCATCTGCTCAAAAGTCCCATCAACACAATCACTAACATTCTCCCACTCACTCCAAGAACCATTCACAACATTCTCGACACAAGGCACAACGCAACCCTCATTAATCTGCCCGTCACAATTATCATCATAAGCAGTCAAACAATTCTCAGCAACCCCAGGATTCACATAATAATCACTATCATCACAATCAGTCACATTATTATATCCGTCATCATCCAAATCATCATCCGGTTCAACAATACAATGTCCAAAAGCACAATTATATTCACAATCCCAAATCAACCACGGAGCAACATAACTCGAACAATAAGAATTAGATTCCCCAGCATTCCTACAAACAGGAACATCATAATCTTGAAACACATCCCCACCAAAACAATAATTCACACCACCACAACTCGGAACACCACAATCCAAGTCCTTAGAGCAAGCAATAACAGGACATTCTAAATCAACCCCATCACAGTTCTCGTCAATCCCATTCCCACAAATCTCAATCGCTCCAGGATTCACATCAGCGTCACCATCATCACAATCATCATCCTCGTCATACCCATCATCATCCAAATCATCATCCCCATCGCACCAACACGAATTACAAGAAGACCAAATCGCCGAATTATAAGAATGAACACTCACTGAAGAAATTATACTCCCAGAAAAATCAGAACTACCATAACTAGTAATAATATATGAAGAATAATCATCATGCACAATATGACTAGACCCAGCACAAGAATAACAAATATCAGCACTAACAAAAGCCGAACCAACTAAAAGAATCATTATCAGCCCAAGCCCCAAAATTTTCGCCATCATATTTCCCCACTCTTCTTCCCGGGCAAAAATCCGAACAAAACTCCCTTATAAAACATTGTTATACTACAAAGTATATATCGCACAATATAACAACCATTATAAATTAGAATGCCCTAAAAATACTATGAGCGACATACACATAAGATTAAAGCAAGTTCTAAAAAGATTAAACCCTCACTTAATATTAGAATCCAAAGAATTCGAAAAAAAAAGACATAGAGTAAAAACATGGTTAGAAATTTTGCCTCGAAATTATTTATAAAGAAGGTCTTCGTTTAAATCGGACATTTACAATAATGGAAGAATAGAAATAAGCATAGCTCCCCAAAGGAGAGTCGCTCAATCATATCATACCGCCTTCTATGAACCACCAATAACCAGATTTAGAGAAGAACATAGAAGATAAATTAAACTACTCCTCAACCCCATTAACAATCTCCAAAATTCTAGCCCCATACTCAACCAACTTCGCCGACCCAATTCCCTTAACCTCAGACAACTCATCAGCGTCCTTCGGCTTAACCCGAATAATCTCATCAATCACCGCATTACTCAAAACAACATAAGCCGGAACCCCCTTCTCCAAACTCAAAACTCTCCTCCAACTTTTTAACTCCTCAGCAACATCACTATCAACATCCCCCGTCATCTGTTCTCTGTCATCCGTCTTCTTATCAACCATTCCCTTCATCTTATCATTAATAAAATAACTCGGCTTCTTCCCTGAATAAGTCAAATACAAAATTTCCTTCGCCCGAGAAATCGCAACATAAAACAACCGCCTCTCTTCCTCTTCCCTATCGTACTCATCCCTCTTCACCATCTCAATCGCCGGATGGTCCGAAGCCTTGCATGGAAAATTCGCCTCATTCACCCCAATCACAAAAACCTTCTTCGCCTCCAGCCCTTTAATTGCATGCACCGTTGCCAAAGTAACCTTCCCACTTCCAACTTCCAGCGAAGCGGACTTCTCACTTCCAACTCGAGAATCTTCGATTCTCGCGTCTTCTTTCACAAAGTGAGACACCCCTCGCGATTTCATCAACGCCGACAATTCCATCAACTGCCGATTAGTCCGGGCCAAAACAAAAATATCGCCATATGCAATATTACCATCAACAATCTCCCTCAAAACAAACTCTCGCTCCATCGCCTCATTCTCAAAATTCAAAATCTTAATCTTAACATCATTATTTTTTCGACACCCCGACACCCCGAATACCGAATTCCACCCAACCTCAAGATCGGGTAGTCCCATCTCCGAAATAGAATTATTCATAAACTCAACAATCCCACGCCCGCTCCGATAATTCTTAGTCAAATGCACAACCTCAACATTACCCCTTGACTTCTCAAAATCCAAAATATAATTTATATCAGAACCCCTCCATCCAAAAATTGATTGCCTCGGATCACCGACGACAAATAAATTCGGAACCACCAACAAATCCAACAACTCAATCTGCATCGCGTTCACATCCTGATATTCATCAACCAAAACATGTCCAAACTTCGGAATATCATTAGAGTTCTTCTTCAAAAAATCAATCGCGTCAATCATTTGGTCGCTATAATCTCTCAACCCTTGCGTTTTCATATGCCTCTTTAAATACATCATAATGTTCCTAATCCTCTCCGCACTTTTTTTATGCTTAACATCAACCCCTTTACTAAAATCATATTCTTCAATCCCAGTCACCTTAAAATAATCCATCACTGAAAAACAATCATTCATAAAACTATTTGCCATCTGGTTCCTAGTCATAAATTTCTTTTGCCCCACATTAAAATATCCATCCAAAACATCATCCATATCCAATCCCATCGACGCCAAAGCCATATTCATCGCAAGAATTTTATCCCCATAACTTTGCATCCGAATCGATCGTCCATAAATTTTCACCTCATGCTTTCTTAAAATCCCCTCGCAAAAAGAATTAAAAGTATGAACAGCAACGCCATTCACCCCCAAGCCATAAAGTCGTCTCTCCATCTCCTGTTTCGCCTTTCTCGTAAAAGTAATCGCCAAAATATCTTTCGGAGCGACCCCACGATACTTAACCAAAAACTCAATCCTCTTCGTCAAAACCATCGTCTTCCCAGAACCAGCCCCGGCAACACAAAGCACATTCGCTCCCTCAGAAATTATCGCCTTCTTCTGCTCGTCATTAAACATCCCAAGAAAACTATCCAACTCGCGAAACCGAACTCTATCAGCCTCGGTAATCTCAGTTTTCCCAAAATCAAATCTCTTCCCCAACTTCCTCCCATTCAACTCAGGATTAAAAATCTCAGCCCGCCCCTTCGCCGTCAACGACAAAACCTTAACAAACTTATTATAATCACTCGCAACAAATTCAATCATCCCATTCACGACCAATCGGTCAATCTCTTGAAAAATCTTATTTCGCTCCAAATCCAACTCACCAAAACTCCCCAACTCATCCAGCCGATTTTTCACCACAGATTTATTTTTCAAATTCCCGGTCAAAATATCAGCCAGCAAATTTTTCCCAACACTAAACGGCAACTCAGCTAAAGCTTTCAAAATCCAAATATAATCCAAAGAACATTCCATCAAAAAAATACCCACAACAACCTTTTAAATTTTTACAAATCCTCAATCGTCATCCTCACAAAATTATTCCCCTCATCCAACTCCATTATAACATTTTCCTTATCAACATAAAAATCAACAAAATCAAAATCACGCGATGACAACCGAAGATTTTCAACACGAAGAACATGACCAAGCCCAACATCAATCCTCCCAAAGTTCAAAACATCAACAACTTCTCCATTAACAACAATACTCAAATCAACATCAGAAACATCAAGCAATCCCTCATTCAAAACCGTCACATTAAAATCCAAATACCTACCCTTTTTAACCGCAACTAAATCACTTATCCGAACATCGGCCAAAGCCTCAATAGAATACAAATCATCAACCAACTCAATCATATCAGTCGTCGTCCTCTGCTCACACCTCGAAGTATTATACATTATACTCATCGGATTATCAGAATGGTCAAACCCAAAAACATGCCACAGCTCATGCAACTCAACAATAGGATAATCACACCTCGGGTCATCATAAAGAAAAATCCTTCCCTTCTCAATCACCTTAAACCGACTCATATTAATAATTCTAACTGGCCCACCCTCTCCAGCCGCAAACAATCCATCGCCAAGCCCAACAAAATTATCCGAACACTCAACATCAATATCAGCGTCGCTGTAAACTTCATGAAACCGAACATTATCCACCATCCACTCAAACAAATCAAACGCTTCAATCATCGCATTTCTCCGAACATCAGAACAAGAACTATTAATAAAATAAGAAATGTCATTATGGTTAAACCTCAAATTCTCCAAAAACACCGGCGTCCCCTCATAATTAATTATTGGAAACGACTCATTATTAATTTCCTCAATCTTCATTTCAATAGGCGTCCCGGGAATATTCTGGTACACAATCCCAACCGAAAACAACACAATCAACAACGTCAACATCACCCCAACAAATTTCCAAATCATCCAAACCTAACACAATAATACTATTTATTTGTTTTTACTCAATTACAAACCTTTTTAAATTAAAATATCTTAACAACAAAATGAAAAAGATGTTGACATTTTTTCTAATAGCCATTCTATTTCTAAGCGTAGCTTATGCGGAAAACTTAGCGACAACAACCGGCCAACAACAAGCAACGATATCTCAACAAACTCAACTCCAAAACGAAGCCATATCAAACACGCAAGAAAGAATTCAAGAGATGCGAAAATTAAACGAAGAAAAAATAGAAAACTTACGAGAAAGAATTCAAGAGCGAGAAGAAGTAATGCTCGAGAAAAAGAACATCACTCTAAAACGAATCGACGACAAAATCATGGAAATGAAAGAAAAAGGAAATATAATTAGAACAAGATTAAACCTAAGTACCGACAGCAACGGAAGTCAAATAAGAATTATGCTCAGCAACGGACGAAACGCTGAAATTAAAATCATGCCAATAGCCGCATCCCAAAGAGCCCTCGAAAGATTAAGATTAAAAGTCTGCTCCGAAGACAACAACTGCACAATCGAACTCAAACAAATCAGCGAAGGGAATAAAACACAAATAGTGTATGAAGCAAGAGTTCATAAAATATTCAGGCTCTTTGGATTTATCAAAAGAAACAAAGAAGTTATCACACAAATCGACGCCGAAACAGGCGAAGAAGTCTTAACAAAAAGACCATGGTGGTCATTCTTAGCAAGTGAGAAAGAAGAATAAATAACTAAGGTGTCTTATTCAAAATAAAAATCTTATCTATACTAACCAAAGCAGCCGCAATAACCGTCCCAACAAACAACAACAAAACCAATATCACAAACAACTTCTTCCAATTAATTTCCATATCATAAACAAAGAACCAATCTATTTATCTCTATCGCTAAACCACATACTCAAACACAACATTATAAGGAATACACAATTCAACAGTTTCTTTAATACTCAACCTCTCCATAATCTTCCGAAGCAACCGAATCGAATTCCCGTGAGCCGAAATCACAACATCAACTTCATTCTTCCTCATAAACTTTTTCAAGTCTTTAATAAACGACTTAACCCTTTTCTCGATGTCAGCAAAACTCTCTCCTCTCGGCGGCCGACTATTCCATCCCCGATGCCACTTATCATACAACTCCGGACCCTTCTTTTTAACAATGCTCAAATGCGTCAACCCATTCAAATCTCCATAATTCCTCTCAATCATCCTATCATCCTCCAAAATAATTTTACACTCAGGATGAAACTTCAAAACCTCCTTCAACGTCTGCTTCGACCGAACCAACCTCGTATGAAATGCAACCTGAAACTTTTTCTTCTTTAATCTCTCAGCTACAATTCGCGCATCATCGACACCAGATTTCACCAACCGAGTATCCCGCCAACCACTAAATTCCCCATCGACATTATCATGCGTCCGCCCATGCCGAAACAAATAAATCCTATACCTCTTCATAAAAAAAAACAATACAACGCCATATAAAAACATTTTTATAACAAGACAACCTTAATAATATATGATAATCGAAATAATAGTAATAGCAATATTCTTAATCATCGGTCTCATCGCACTAAAAACCGGGCATCAAACGCGAAAAATCAAAATTATAATCGTAATAGTTATCGGCTTTCTATTATATTTCTCAATCGTCAGTCTGTTCACATCTGAAAAAGTCGACATCACATCCCCGCGAGGCATAATCCAAGCAACATACTTATACTTCGGCTGGATTGGACAAACCGCATCAAATCTTTGGGACATAGGCGTCGATACCGTTCACCTCGTCGGTAATGCAGTAAAATTCAATAACACCAAAACCACAGAACCACAAAGGTAAATTTAAATACAATATCTCTATAATTTTATTACGCCTGATTAGCTCAGTCGGTAGAGCGTCGCATTGGTAATGCGGAGGTCGTGGGTTCAATCCCCATGTCAGGCTTACAGAACACACGACCGTCGTGGGCGAACAATTCGCTTCGAGCAACATTAACTTAAATATAATTTGTTGCGAGATGCAAATTGTGAGTAAATCCCCATGTCAGGCTTGCAGAACACACGACCGTCGTGGGCAAACAAAGAGCACAACACTCAACTCCTAACTCCAAACCCCCAACTCCCAACCAAATTTTACCGAGCAAAATCTTATAAACCCTCCATTCAAATCTAACTAATGGAAAACAAAGACTTCGACCTCGAAAAAGCATACAACGAGCTCAAACAAAAACACAATTTGCCAGAATTCAAAAAAATAGCCGAAGATTTCGACATTGAAAAAATCCAAGACAAAGAAACAACTTTCTTACTCAGAGAAATCCGTCGAGCAATCAACGAAAAAATCACAGCATACATTCAACTATTTGAAAATCTAATCAACCCAACCACACCGCTAATATTTATTTTCTCAATAATCCGAAACATCTCAACCCAAGACAAAGACACAATAAAAGAAATCTACAAAACATTATCAAAAACCCAAATCGAAATAATGAAACTCGACACAATCTACAACGAAGAATCCGAAACAAAATTCATCAACGACACATTCAACTCGTGGCAAGAATTAAAACCAACAATCCATAAATTAATCGAAAATTTCGAATCAAATTTAGAAACCGACGACATCTCAAAAAAACGGAGCTACTTCGGATAATAAGACCTATCCGGCTTACACAAAAACAAGCAAGGATAATATTAGAAGTAGAAAAAAGAAGAAATTCCTCAACAATAAATTATAATATATACAGAGCACTCAACACATTTCCTCCAGAAGAAAGAGAAAAACAAAAAAAAGAATTTGCTAATCAAAACTCTGACACTAGATTAAAAAACCCATATCAATTTCTATACCAACAACGGGCATCTTAATCTTCCAATTTTTCAAAACCCTCGGCGCAATCTCCCCAATTCGCCCAATCTCCTCGCCCTCAACTAAAATCCGACCGCATCGCCCAATAATATAATTCGAATCCTCAACAACCTCAATCGAATATTCAATACCCAACATCTTAAACAAATAATCCAAAACCTGTTTCATTTCAGTAAAGCTTGCTTTTTCATCAACTAAAGCAATCGCCAGTCGTTCTTCTTCTATAACTCCGGTTTCATTCTCCCTGTTGTCTATCATCCATTTTCTATTGTCTCGCGAAGCGCCAACCCCAGTTTCTGATACCTGACACCTAACACCTGACACCTCGGACTTTTGAAAGACTCGCCCCATTTCGAAAGTCCGTTGTGGATAAGCAGCATCTGAATTCTCCGACGCTATTTGCAACAAACCTGTCAATAAATCAATCCTTAAAACATCTCGCCCAGTCTTTGAATCCTCAATCTCGACAAAATCATTAAAATTGTAATGCATCTTCCGAATATTTTTCTTCGTTGTCAAATGAAAACTCGAACACTCTAATAACCCAAGCCCAGCCAAAACATTCCCAACAACTCTCTTTAATTTGTTAACCGGATTCTCCTCACCAACCGTAGAAATCGCAGGAACCTCCGGCTCAAACTTATCATAACCATAAGCAATCGCAATCTCCTCAGCCAAATCAATCCAATGCAAAATATCCATCCGATAAGCTGGAATCAAGGCAGCCAATTTTCTTTTTTTGTTTTCAATCCCAATTCCCATCCTCGACAAATAATTCCTTACATCCTTCTCGCTCAATTCAATTCCCAACGTCCTCTCAATATCCTCAATCCTAAAACTCATTTTTTCAACCGACATATCAGGCGAAACAAAATTCCCGCTTTTCGAATCCTTAACATTCATCCCATAAACCTTCCCGCCCATTTCAGAAACCGATGCAACAATAATATTCAAACACTTCTTCAAATAAACCAAATTATGCCCCGAACATTCAATAAAAATATCTCGCGTCTTCTCATTAATCCGTCCAGTTTTCTCCGAATTAATAATCGGCGGCATCGACAAAATCTCGTCATTAGCATCGACAAAAATCGGAAACACATCAACATCCTTCAACAAATCCCCATACTCACGACCAGCCGGATGCCCCCGCAAAATCTGTCGCCCCGTCATCTCCTTAGAAGATTCAAGAGGCATAAACTTAATATCCTCCGGCTTCCGACCAATAAATCGAATCGGCAACGCAATCTTATCAAGAGGATAAATACCAATCGCCAACTTCCGACGCCGACGCCCAATCGACCCATGCAACTTCTCTTGAATATCAACTATTTCCTTAATCTTAGAATCGTCAAACTTCAATCCCTTAACAATCGCACAAACCGTATGCGGCCGAACCGATTTCACCGACTTATCAATCGTCACAACAAAATCCTTTTCCGGCTTAGCAACTTTAAAATCAACAATCTTCCTCTTCTCAACAAACTGCCCAATGGCCCGAGCAAAATTCCCAGTCGACAACAAGTCCGGTCGATTAGGAAAAATCTCAACAGACAATTCCTCGTCGGTAATTTCCTCGACCGGCGTCCCAAACATAGAAATCTTTTCCTCCATCTCCTTAGTAATCTTCCCAACCTTCTTCTCAAACTCTTTCTTATCAACAGTCAATATTGTCATAATAATAAACATCAATCATACTTTTTAAGATTTTGTAACCCATAGCGAAGCTATACCCACAAGGCGAAGCCTTATCCCCACCCCAATGTCCCCACGGCACAGCCGTATCACCACAAAATCATTTTCGAGAAAATGATTTTGAAATCCCCTCTTTCCAAAACGACGGCAACGAATTACTAACAAACCCCCGAAACTTCCCAGAATAAATATACCCAATCCCCTTCTCGTCGGCAAACTTCTTAAAATCTTTCTCAACACTCTCATAAGTCTTCTGCACAATCTTCCTCTCAAAATCCTTCTGAAACAAACTCAACGGCTTCAACACCAAAAAATCCGCCTGCCTCAAAACATTAACCTCCAAGTTCGAAGAATTTTGCGACACAAACAAAATACTAATATTTTTATGTCGCGCAATCATAATCAACTCGCTCAACATCTTATTCGCACTACTCATCGAACTCCGCGAATTAAACAAAACCCCGCCTTCGTCAATCAAAACCAACGAGCCATTTTTTATCTCACCAATATCAGCCTGCCCCGTTCGATGTCGAGGGCTATCTAATGGGGAAATAACATCAATCCACGACGGCAACTCTTTCTCCTGAAATCCAATAGCAAAACATTTTTTCTTATACCTCGCATAAAAATTCTCCAAAAACTTAATCCCAAAAGCCGTCTTCCCAGAACCCCTCGCCCCGAGAATTATCCCAATTTGACTATCCGACTTAGCAACATGCGAAATCCACTTATCATAATTCCCATCAACAACCTTAATCACCCTAAAATCCTCAAACCTCGCCCCAATTGCTTTCCTCTTTCTCGAAACCTCCACCGCCTTGCTCTTCTCCGAAACTTTTTTCCCAAGTCCATAAACTCCTCTAAAAAAATAATAAGGCAACTTTAAAACCCAAACAGCAAACACCCCAACATACCACCAATAATTAACCTTCTTTTTTCTCACCATTTATAATCTACAAATCCAAACTATAAAAATCTAACCCCAAAAAAATCCATGTTCATTTGTCCAATCCTATCCCCAATTCACGTACCTTTCTCTTCCCTAAAAAATCCGTGTCAATCCGTAACTAAAAATTTCCCTCCCCAATTCCCACCTATTATCTATTTCCTATTTCTATTATCTTCGCCAAAATTTCATTTCCCGAAGTTTAGCGACGTCATTCTTATAAATTTCCCTCAAATCCCCAATCCCATAAAATTCCATAATCATCCTATCAAAACCCGGACCCCAAGCAAGAACCGGAATAGGCTTCCCCAACAAAGGAGCAGTCACTTCAGGCCGAAAAATCCCAGCAGCAAAAACCTCAACCCACTTCTTCTTATCCTCATTCCAAACATCTCCTTCCAAGCTAGGCTCAGTATACGGAAAATACGCCGGACGAAACCTAACCTTCTCAAATCCCATCTTCTTAGCAAACGCCTTCAAATACCCAAGCAACTGCCGAAAATTCGCGTTCTCATCGACGACAATTCCCTCGCTTTGATTAAACTCAAACCCATGCGACCAATCCACAGTTTCATTTCTAAAACCTTTCCCAATCGCAAAATACTTCGCCGGGAACTCCCCACTCTTCCCAATTTCCAAAAGCTTCCGAGCAGAAAGAGAAGTCGTATGAGTCCTCAATAAAACTCTCTTCGCATCCTCCTCATTCCACCTATACTGCCACCCTTTCGACCCATCAATCCCACCCTCATGCGCCTTCTTAACTTTTTCAAGAATTTCAACGGCAACCTGCGACCTGCGACCTGCGACCTGCGCACTTTTTGCATCTTTGATGTAAAAAGTGTCCTGCATCTCCCGAACCGGATGGTCTTGCGCCGTAAACAAAGCATCAAAATTCCAAAACCCATTCTCAACCAAATTCCCACTCATCTCCTTAAACCCCATCTCCAACCAAACCGACTTCCCATAATCAATCGCCTGATTCACAAAATGCCTCTTCCCACCATAAATCCTCGGCACCGCCGACGTCAAATCATACCGCCGAAACTTCTTACCCTTCCAACCACTCCCCTTCAATATCTTCGGCGTCAAAGCCTCAATCATATCCACACCCAAATCCATTTTAGAAATCTTATTCCCCAACTCAGTCAACTTAATCTTCACAATCTTCCGTTCTTCAATCTCAATAATATCCTTCCGCCCCCTCAAATTTACCAATGCCAACTTATCCAAATCAGCGACGGAATCTAAATCCATCGGCAACTTCTCCATAAAAATCTCCTCAATCATTTTATTTTTTACCTCCTCTGGCTTCGCATTCAAACTCAACCGACCGTCCTTAATCTCAACCAACGCTTTCTTCTTCAAAGTTCCCAAAGCAATCCTCGCCTCATTCTCATTCAACCCACAAACATTCCTAATCTCCCCAATCGGAATCACCTTCTTCTCCGTCAATTTATTCAACAAAACTCGCTCCGGCAACTCCTTCTTCAAATAATTAATCCCAAGAATCCCCAAAATCACAACCTTCTTCTCCGAACTCTCAACATCAACCAAACCCTTATTTTTCAAAAAACCAACAGCCCTCAAAACCGAAGTCTTATCCAACTCAACCTTCTCCTCAACACCATCAACATCCAAAAACTCACCGCCAAGCACAGGCAAAACTTCCCTTTCCATCGGCGACAAACTTTCAACAACCAATTTCTCATCCATATAACTCAATAACATCAACCTTTTTTAAGGTTTAGCAATCACAAAACCTTCAACGCCAACAAAATTCCAATCACAATAATCACAACCCCACCAATTCTCTCAGGATGCGGAAACTTCTTCAACCTATCAGAAAGAGAATGCGCAATCATCAACGAAACAAACGTCGCAATCATAACGCCACTACAAATCGCAACCCACGCACCCTTCGCCATAATCAAATTAGAATAAGCAATAATATCATCAACCCCAGTCCCGAAAAAAAGCAACATCCCAATTCCAACAAACTTCAAATTACCAATCACCGTCGAAGCCTTTTTGTCAATATGCTTTTTCATCTTAATGTAATGCTTTTTCTTCTGATGCCTCATCCCCTTCCCATGAAAAAAAGACATTAAACCCAACGTCACCAAAACCGCCCCGCCTATCAAATGCCGAGAAGGAACCCTAGCCATCAACGACCCTGCAAAAATCGAAATCCCCAACGCAATAACCGTCCCAATAATTATTCCAAAAGAAATCAGCTTCTTATGGTCCTTCTTCGGATTATCCAAATACGATCCTGCATATACCACCGTATCATCTATCCCAGTCGCGAAAAACGCAACAAACCCAACAACCAAAAGCACAAATGTTTCTATCAACCCCATACTAAACAAAAAACAATTTTCTTTTTAAATTTATGTCTTCAAGAACTCTATTCTCTAATTTTTAAAACCTAACAGCCTCAGCGCCCTGAATAGAACTCATCCCCAAACTCACCCCAAACGCCCGCCTCCCCAACTCATCAACAACCTCACTTTCCCGAGAACCGAACGAAGCAATCCTAATCCCAGCCCCAGCCTTCCGACAAATCTTCACATTCTGAATCAACCGACTCAATCTCAAAGCATTTTCCTTTCCTTTTAATTTCCTAATCTCATTAAAATCAATAACAATCAAAATATTTTTCTCCCTCGCCAACTTCGCAACAACATGATTAATCCCCGAATCCCTCTGCTTCAAACTATCCTTCTTAACCCCTCGCTCAGGCGAAACCAAATAATCAACCCTCAAACTCTCAACAACCCGACGATTAAACACATTATTTCCACCAACAACTCCAATTTTCTTACCAAACTTTTTCAAACTATCAATTATTCGTCGAGCCTCTTTCTCCGACGCCTCAATCAAATAGCCGTCACAAGAATCATCTTTCAAAACCTCAGCCTTGCTTTTAATCTTTTTTAAATAAATAGAATCTTCAAATCTAAATAAATTCAAATCTTTCATATCACAAACTATCCAAAGGACTTTTAATTTTTACTATATCCGAATTTGCAACATGAGTATAAATCTGGGTAGTTCTTAAATTTTTATGTCCCAACAATTTCTGAATATACCTAATATCCGTTCCTGCTTCCAATAAATGCGTCGCAAATGAATGCCTCAATGTATGTGGCTTAATTTTTCTTCCAATAGCCCACTTAGAATTTTTCGAAACAATTTCTTCAATAGTTCTTTTCGAATATTTCTTCCCTCTATTTGACTCAAAAAAATACTTCTTTGGATTATTCTTTAAAAGATGCTTTAAAATTCCTTCTTTCAGCGACGCCGACAAAAGAGTTATCCTATCTTTCTTACCCTTCCCCTGTCTTATAATAACAACATTCCTCTCAATATCTATATCCTTCGGTTGCAAATTAATAATTTCAGAAACCCTTAATCCACCAGAATAAAGAAATTGAATTACAAGTTTATGAATCGGATTTTTTGTAAATTCAATCATCTTTCTAACATCCTCTTTGTTTAAAACATCTGGGAGACGAGATTCCTTTCTGTAAAATGGAAGATTAAATTCCTCTTGTTTCCCCAAAATTACAAACAAAATTTTCAACGCTGCCTGTCGTTGCTTTATAGAACTAGTACTCTTCCGAGAATTTATAGATTTCAAAATATAGCGCTTAACCTCCTCGTTCGACACTTCTTTTGCAAAATCAAGAAAATCATTCATAATATAAAGATAAGATTTAACAGTTTCCCGAGAGTAATTCCGCAATTTCAACTCAGACACATATTTGTTTTTAATCTCAATTTTATTAATCATAATACAAAATCTTACAAATAACTCTTTATATAATTTTCTAAAAATTGCGGATAAAAGGTGTTAATTGCAATTTGAGATTTGGGCTAAAAGAAAGAAAGCGAAAGGTCTATTCTTTGAGATGTTTTGGCATATATTGTGCTAGTAAAGTTAACACTTCAGTAGCTCTTCTTTGAGAATTATCATCTAAATTTGAAGTGGTTATTGTTCCCCTCATTTCAGTGTTAACTTTTCTTGATGCTCCTGCCCAAGTTGGACCAAATGTAACCTTTAGTTCTAAATCATCAACTTGTCCTTTTACATCAGAACCATCAACAATATTTCTAATTTGGTGTTCACTCAGATAAGTACTTAAATCTTCAAAAGTTTGAGGTTCTTCCCATATTCTTTCAGTAAATTGTCTATATACTTGATATTTCATAATCTGAGTGAACAGCCCATTATTTATAAACCTTTCGCTTTTATTACTACTCTAAAGTTAATATTGATACGCCCAAATCTCAAACTTCTTCGGCTATGCCTCGACCCCGCTGCGCTCTCGCCTGTCGGCTAGGGGCAATTAACAGGAATTTAACGGAAAAATGCTCGGCTCGCCATTTCTGCAAATTTGATTTTCCAGCTCTGTTCCGCCTTCGGCTCCACTAGGGAAAATCAAACTTCGTTAAATCCCGATGTT
>Ga0315543_1000624_pt1 | contig 42212 bp, 47 predicted proteins | sample SalMarSW160210MG_2_FD_203098 | JGI IMG/M metagenome (GOLD analysis project Ga0315543, IMG submission 203098) | Salt marsh sediment microbial communities from the Plum Island Ecosystem LTER, Massachusetts, United States - Salt Marsh Sediment SW1601-210 ...
TGCCGGGCATTTGCAGAGTTTTGCTTCGGTGAGGCGGAACGAAACGTTCGTCCACCTGCACAGGCCAGATAAAGTGAAAGGCATCATACAGAGCGGGGCGAATAAGGTCGTTCATACCTGCGTCGACGATGATGAACTTTTTGGTGCCTCCTGTCTTTGTATAGAGCACCCGGCTCAGCAGAATCGCGGCATTGGCGCAGATACTTTTACCCGGCTCGAGAATCTTGGCCGTCAAGCAGTACTCTTCCGTTTGTAGGATAATCAAGTGCACCGATTATATTCAGAAGCGTACTTTTACCGCTGCCCGATGGCCCAACAATCACCAGGGATTAGCCTTTTTCAACCTTCAGGGTTATGCCGTTAAGAACACTAACACCGGCTGAATCGCCCGCTGACTCGTAGGTCTTTGTAACGTCAATAAGCTCAAGCATTATTTGCCCTGCTGAAACAGCCCACATGGCGTAAATCGATGGATGGCTTGTTGATATATACGCAGTATTTGCTGAGCAGTTTGCTCAACACCGAATTTTTCAAACACAGCTCTTTTGCCGCTTTCCCCTAATTCTTACGCGTGATTTGCACAATTTCCATAGACTAAACTGTCACACTACGACTCGGGTCCAAAGGCATACACATATCCATCATCACTGCCGACAACAACCATCCCACGGGCAACTGCCGGTGAAGAAGTGATTGGCTGGCCTATCTCGTATGACCATAGTTGCTCTCCATCCGAAAGCCTAATCATATACAGCCTTCCGTCTTCGGAACCCACAACCACTTTGTCTCCACAAATGACCGGCGAGCTATCAATGTCGCCCAGCGACTTAAATGTCCAAATGAGGTTCCCGCTCGTTCTGTCAACACAATGTAACCGGGCGTCTCGTCCGCCGAACACAACCACATTCTCTCCAACCGCTGGGGAAGAAAAAAATGCAGAATCCCCTGTCTGCTGTCGCGGATATTGCCAGATAATCTCACCGCGCACAGTATCAGCCTTGATAAAGACAGCGTCATAGTTCCCAACATACGCGCAGCCATCCGCAAGTGCCACAGAGGCTGCGATGAACGAGCCGGTGTCAATCTGCTTTATTGTGCTACCATCTGAAACTGAAACTACATGGATCATTGCATCACAGCCGCCAAAAACAGCCTTTCCATCGTCCACTGCAGGCGCACCGTTTATATAGCTGTCTGTTTCATACGTCCACACTGCTTGGCCTGTTCTGCTATCGACACAATACAATTTACTGTCGTAGCTGCCAACAAGTATCCAAGTCGTCTTGTCATCTGCCGACCTAGTCCAGTTGGCGGCGCCAGGAATTTGACCACCTGTCTTGTATTTCCACTTTAGCTGTCCGGTTTTTGCGTCAAGTGCGTATAGGAAATTATCCAATGATCCCACAAACACAAAACCTTCAATCACGCACGGCCCGGCTTCAACAGCGTCTTCTGTGCGATACGACCAGACCTGCCGCCCGTTTGCTAAGTCAATTGCGTAGATATTTGCATCAGATGAACCTACATAAACACAGCCATCATCGATAGCAGGCGACGACTTGACTTCACCGGCTGTTCTAAACTTCCATATAAGAGTCAGAGAATTGGACAATCTTGTCGCCGATGTACCCAACAACTGCTGCCCACCGCGAAACATTGGCCAACCACCCTGTTCGTCGATCAGCTCTTCCACTTGCACGTCCACAGCGTCTGATTCAACATTGCTGGAATCAGAGCTGCCCGCTATCATCCAGGCCAGCAACACACAGACTATAGCGACAACTGTGATACCCATGGTAATCTTTATTACTGCTCTCATAAGTAGCCTCTCATGTTTGTTCTGTGTGGCACCTTATTTTGCATAACACTCAGACGACGCTAATTGGCTCAGGGTTCTGCATTAACTGGAGGTTCTTTTTTTTAGCAAAAAATTAATGGGGCTTTGTTCCATGGCCTGTCTGTCCATTAATGATGCCCAATAAAATCCTCCCAGCCACTCAAATCGCCTTCATGATAGCTAAATGTGCTGTCATAAGCAACGAGGCTTTCTCGCGAGTCTGTCCCCAGCAATTGAAGTTGTTGGATGTGAAAAAGCCTCTTTATCATCTCTGATAAAAGATAACGCCGGACAAGCAGTTGCCAAACCGCCACTTGACAAAAGCGCTTCATAAAGTTAAGCTATATATTACTTGGAGGTAATTTTGTAATTTTATAGGACAGTGATGAAATGAAGGTAAAAATGGCAGTATTTTCCTCTCTGGGCATATTTCTTGCTCTTACAACGATCCTGCACTCTCAGATTGCTGTCGATACTCAGAAAATTGACGCTTTGCTTAATAAAAACGTACTTGACAGCCAGGATTTCCAAATTATCGATGAGTTCCTTTCAGAAGCCATAAGGCGGCTGGTAATGACCAGAGACTTCACTTCCGTGGCAAAGGCGCGAACGATAATTCTAAGCAGACAAAGCACACAGGCACAGTACGCTCAACAGTTTTCGGAGTCGGCCTATAAGCATATTTCTTCAGCCTTTCTCCAAGCTGAAGAGCTTCCTGAGCCGCACAGGTTCAAAGTTATTCTGAATTTGTTAATTCTGATAGACGGTCTAAACGATCCCCATCTTGTATATCTGGCCATTGACAAAGTCAAGCATGAGAACAAAGCTATTCGCTATTGGGCGGTTCAATGCCTTACTAATCCTAAGCTCACGGACAAGCTGAATCCCATGGGAACAGACAGATCACCACTGCTAAAACAAATCGTTACACAACTTAAGGAAATTGTTGATAGCAGCAGTCCTGAGGTCGTGACTTTAATCGCCAAATTTGCCGGAAGGATAAAAATCCCGGAAGGAGAGGATTTACTGCTGCAGATTGCAGATACGCGAATAGAAAAATATGCCGACTGGACGGTGGAGTATGAGCTACTGGACAGCATGATTCTGAAGTTACTCTGCAGTAAAATAAATCCAGACAGTCCGAGCAATACTGAGTTTGCTCGGCGTTTTGCCCAATTGTATTCTTATGCATTACAAAGATATATCAATGGGCAGGCTTTCTTGAGCGATGCCAACAAACAGCAGTTAGCTTCGGTATTGGTCGAAACCGAAGACAAATGCATTGCGAGACTGCAGGCAAGGCCACAAACTACAATAAAAAGAGCCATTGAGCGAGACGATTACGCGGCACTCCAAAAGGAGCATGACAGACTATTGGGCAGCGAGATGGGCCCTGGAGAATTGGCATTGAAGCTGAAATTCAGCTACGGCTCAAGTGAGAGTGATGGTGAGCGCAACCGGCCACTTGTCCTGCCACAGCCGCCGCAGGAGAAAGTCAGAATATCCGAATAGTCACTAACTCTGCATTAGCTTCCGACCTTAACAGAAACACTGGAGGTTCTTGTTCTATGAATCGTTGCGAGGGAGTCGTCACTTTCTTTTTGCTTTGATAATGTTCGCCATAGTTTCTCTCCGTCATTTCCGCCAGAGGCGGACAAGCGTCTTCTGTCCTCCGTTTTCCGTCTTCTGTTCTCTGTCATCTATCATCTGCCTCCTGTCCTCTGTCCTCCGTCTTCCGTCATCTGCCTTTGGCGTAATCCCATAAGGGATCCCTATCGGGAGCCATCCCTAACGGGACTGTCTTCTGTCTTTTTTTCTTTGATTTCGCCCTTCTTTTATGCCGATAACACGCATTGAAAGAGAAACAGCCCCCTAGAGCGGAATCAACACGAGATGCGCTTCCTTAGTCTGCCCTGCCTGCCCTGCGAAGCCTCATCGTTTCCGGCGAAGCGGGGAGCGCAGTCGAAGGATACGAGATACGATATTTTTGGCGGGAATTGGCGGTTGTTTGTATTTTGGGCGCACAACGGGGGCTGACAACTGGGCGACAAGCTAATTGATTATTGGTATTGACACGAAGGCGTAAAATTCAAAGAAAACTTGAAAGGGATATATTATGAAAGAAGAGCGAGATAATCCGTACGTATGGGCCTCGTGGATTAGCAAGTTAATGGCAGGAGAGAATCAATGCAAGTGGTCAGCCTGGTTCCGCTCCCATTATAAAGCAGACAAAGTGCCAAGTGACTTCGACTTAGCTGCATGGACGGCTGAGCATAATCAGCTCTTACAGAACCGCAAGAAGGAGCTTCAGGATGAAGGCTTCACTGTCTACGTCGAGGACCAGAATTCTTTTAAGCTGGTCGGTAGGGACGGTATTACGGTTTCCGGTAAAGCTGACATCGTAGCGATCAAAGAAGATGAGGCTTACGTTGAAGACTGCAAAACTGGTAATCCAAAGCACTCGGATCACATGCAAGTGTTGATATACATGTTAGCATTGCCACGTGCTACACCACATTGTGCAGGCAAGAACTTTGAGGGCCGAGTTGTATATAAGGATTCGATTGTGGATGTCCCTTCAGCCAAGATTAATGAGTCGCTGAAGGCCCTTTTTAAGGAAACGGTTAATGATGTCAGTGGCTCAGAGCCACTGGAAAAGGTTCCTAGTTGGAATGAATGTCGGTATTGTGATATTACAAAGATAGACTGCCCCGAGCGCGTCGCTGCCGAACCTGCCGCTAAGGACCATGACCTCTTCTAATTAACATTGTTAAAACCGAAGGGCATGTGTATGGAGGGAATTGCGGTGCCTCGTCAGCACGCGTTTGGTGTGCCTGCTTTGACGCAGCTTAGGGCGAGAGAGTTGTCGTTAAAGGGCTATTTTACCAAAACGTACAGATATATCTCGGGATTTTGTTCTGCTCCGTTTATGCGTTCAACATAAGCTGATATTGTCAAGTCTGACTGCATCCATTTATGGAAAGAACCAGTAAGGCCGCGGCTTACATAACCTACCCTAACACCATCTATAACGACTTTTATTGCCTCGGGGTCTTTGGGGTTATCCGGTTCAACTTCAAAGCCTGCCTGCATCTCTGTCGATAACTCAGCAAGGGGTAATTGTTCCTTATAATGTCGATACCCCCGAACAGGCAACAAAAGTTCAAATGGAGGTGAAGCGTTTTTAAATGGATGAATAACTGTAAAATCATCATCAGGCAGTTTTGCTTCTGAGTAACCGAGCAATGCAAAATTGGAAATCTCAGCATCAGACTTGATCCTTAAGGCCTCGAGAAAACGACTAAAATCTCCACGGCTGCGAGGAGGAAGCCGCTTCATAAAAGAAGTCAAAACATTCTCACAAACATCATTTTTGATATCAAAGCCCGGATAACCCTCAAATTCTAAGCTTTGAGCCTTTAAAAAATCTTCGCTCTCTTTGAGATATACCAGGTTAGCATCATTATCACCGCTACGTATCAACTCAGCGACAAACATTCTCAGACGCTCGCTTGCAGTCTGCCAGGAAAGCAGAAGCCTGTCCGGTTCAACTATATGTTCAATATACCTCATAATTCTAATGTTTCTTCCAAAATTCTTTTGCGTACAAATATCAGCTTCAAAACAAAATCCAGCCGTTTTTGTGTTAATTTGTACACCGGGTCAGAAACCGCTTCGACTAAGGGCGCTAACACTTCTTCGATCTGTTGGTAAGTAAAATCCAGAAGCCGGGCTATTATAGGCCTGATTTGAGGAAAAGCTACAGTAAATTCTTTCATAAATTCATGGAAATTAAGCTGCCTACCTTCATCTAAAGACCATTTCATGTGATGTTTGGCATATCTGCCAGTCAGATAGCGTTCTAACCTATTAGTATCTTCGTATTTATCAATATTTTGTTCAAGTATTTCATAACACAAAGCTGTTCCATTATCAAAAGCGGGAGACATAGCAATCGACGTAATAGATTGTTTTACGCTTCTCTCTATAATAAACCCCCAATTATCCTGATGACGGTCTATATTACCAATGAGTGTATCAAAGGTTAATATTTTGGCCCAATATTTTAATATTTCATCATGATCTGAAAAGAATTGTCTTATTGTTTCAAGGTTATGCTCTTTACCTGTATCGCGATCAAAATTTTTAATAAGCGACACCATTATTTGACCACCAGGGATATAACGTTTCTCCCTATCATCGTAAAACCATTCTATCAATGCCGCATAAGTGTCAACACCCTTTTCGTAGTTTTCACTGTAACCTATATGTGCAGGAGGAACCTCTATTCCAATAACGCCGCCAAACCTGTAGGCTATTATCTCACACCAGAATTGCCATGGAAAATGGTCGCGGGATAATTTAAACAAATAGCGCCAATTTGGCTTGATACATTTATCTTCAGGCTTTGCTGGAGAAAAATACGCATCTTTAACACGGGCCCCTGATGGATAAACACCTTCATAAGTATCGTCTCTCTGCCAATCATCACCGATAACTATGGGGGCATTATGAAAACTCAATCCATCTGACATCCATTTCTCCGAAAACTAAAGTGGTCTGACTTTTTCTATTTTTCCCTTTTTCAAACCATATCATACCAAAACCCTCAATTAAGAATTCTATCACTTCTTTCAAGTTATTTTGAATAAATTGGCACATCTCTCTATTTCACACCATACACCACCCAAACCCGCAATTCCCGTCAACGCAAGGAGTTCTGCCAATTTGAGGGAGATTATACGGGATAGAGTACTGATTTCAATGCATAAAGAGCGACCAAAATTTTGGCAATTTTTGGCCGTTTTTTGTTGACTTTTGTTTGAAAATATGTTAAAATTCCCGTATGTTTGCCGCTGAGCAAACACAAACCGCCACGAGAGCTTGCCCGCCTCTGGCGGGGCGCCAGATATAGCGGAGAACCGCACGTCTTAGTATCAGCAGCTTGCCCCTTTCTTACTTATGTGGCTTGCCACATAGGGGATACAGATTCGTCGCTCGTGACTCGTAGATGGTAAATAGTCTTGGAGCGAAGCGGAAACCCCTTAGGGGAATAACCAATTACTAATAATCCAATTACCAATAATCAGTCATCAATAATCAATTATCAATGAAGAAGGGGGTTTTACAATGTCCACCGAAGCCCAAATACTCGCCAACCGTCGTAACGCCCAAAAATCGACGGGCCCACGCACCGGCGAAGGCAAGGCCGCCGTCTCACAAAACGCCGTCAAACACGGCCTTACAGCCAGCCAGATAATTTTCTCAGAAAACCAGCCTGAGTTTGAACTGTACCGTGACCAGATGCTCGCCGAGCTTATCCCAGCCAGCCCAATGGAATCTATGCTTGCAGAACGCATTGTCACTCTTTCATGGCGGCTAAAACGGACCTGTAGAATCCAGAACCAGACCATCGACGTGATGAACGCAGATAATAAATCCAGCCCTTTAGCGAAACTCACCCAATCGCTGTTCTTCAAAGGCCATAACCGGCCGCAGGGCGATCCGAGTGACTCGGCTCCCGATCTGGTTCTGGGTCGTATAGCTATAAAGGACTTCTCAAATGCAAGGGTCCTCGAACGGCTGTTGATGTATGAACGCCGAATGGAGCACAGCCTGTACAAAACGATACTCGAGCTTCAAAGACTCAAACTCATCAAACAACTGGATCCGTAATGTGAAATGCCATTTAACCAATTAACTAATCTATGCTGCGACATACTAAATACTACATACGACATACGATATAAGATTATGCAAAACAAAGCCAATTTCAAAAAAGCTGAAATGTTTGTAAGCTACTATTTGCAAAGGGATTGTTAAAATGAACGACGCCGGCAACTTTAGCAAAACAAACCCAAACAAACCCAATCTCAAAATAGAAGCCTTCCTTGGCCCCGCCACAGCTAATGGAAAGCAACAACCAGAAAGGTCATTTTGTCGCCTGTTGGAAATGCTGAAGAATTAATTATTGATAAATCCGTCGAAATGAACAAAAATCCATGGATATCGGTAAGAATTACACCGAGGCAGCTAACTTTTTAGCTGTCATAATTGCTGTTTGGAGACCTACAACAGGTATGGAAGAAACGATTGACACAGAGATAGTTAAAAAAGATAACATCCTAATAGTGACGTTCAAAGCCACATCAATGAGCAATGTTAAGGCTATATCTGCTGCTTCGGATAGAATAAAGGAGCTCGTAGAAAAGGAGCATCCCAAAAAGCTCATATTTGACTTTGGTCAAGTAAAGTTCTTCTCATCGCAGGTCCTCGGTCTGCTCTTAGAAATCAGGGCAAAGACTAAAGCATACAATGGCGATGTTCTAATCAGCGAGATAAACCCACAGTTGCACAGAGTTTTCAGAATCACCAATCTTGACAAGATTTTCAGATTCTTCCCAAACAAAGAAGAGGCTATGAAGGCCCCTGACGCTGAAGAAACTAACTAAATTAGTAAGAACGTAGACTATTTAGAGCAATTCTACTCGATGAGTCTGCATAAGATTATCCATAAAACTTAACAGGTACTTAGGACTGTGCCACCTTTCGCCCCGAAAGAATCTTTTGTAAATACGCTAACTGAGAAGACGCAGGACATTCGCTCTTAAGGTCCGGCATTACAGACCTTGAATCATTAATCTGGGGAGCTTCAAGAACTTGGCGGGATTTTCCACAATTAGCATGAATTAGACGGAAATGTTTGATATAATCCGCGTGAACGTAACAGAGTTGTTTGAAGGGCAGAAAGATGTACATCGCACCACAATTCTCGATTTTTATGGTGAATAAGCCCGGCGTGCTGGCTCAAGTGCTCGGTGAGTTTGCGCGAGCCAAAATTAATGTAATAGCAATGACAATAATGGATTCTGTAGAACATGGCGTTTTGCGGATTGTTTTTGCTGCTCCGGATAGAGCCAAGGAAGTACTAATAAAACTTAACATGCCCTATAACGAGACAGAGGTTCTATGCATCAATCTGGCCAACAAATCCGGGGCACTTGCAGCGGTTACAGAAAAGCTGGCCAAGAATCACATAAATGTCTCGTACGCGTACTGTACAGCCGGCGCGAAAGGTGGCCGAACAACCAGCGTCTTGAAAGTCGCTGATGTTAAAAAGACAATGAAGGTATTGCAGCAAAATCCTACAAGAGCACGCAAATCGCAGCCGGTGATCAGACGCTCGCAATCTTCGAGAAAGTAGTCGAATCAAGAAGTAGAAAAACACTCAAATCTAAAAATTTTTCTTGACTTCGCAAAGTATGTTGTTAGTTTCATTACTGCTCTTTGGAAAAACAATATCCTAACTACAGGTCTCAGACTGACAGTCTGGGATAGTCAAATGGGAACGCGGTTAAAATCCGCGACGGTCGCGCCGCTGTAAGCGCCCGTTCCGATTTCAGTCGGAAATCCCCGAGGCATTTCGCGGGCTGGCTAATGCAGTTCGCAGCCACTGTTCGCTCGTAAGTTCTCATTTTCTAATGAGGGCCCGGCGGATGGGAAGGCGCCTCGAGGTAGGACGCAAGTCAGAAAACCTGCCTGCAGTTAGTTCACGCACATATATAGTGTTCTCGCGAGCAGGAACACAATGTGCTGCTCGGACCTATTCTTACAGGCTTTGTAGCACGGTTTCGATCCGATAGCCGCCGTTCCTCTCGCTGGAACGGCGGTTTTTTTGTTTGTATTAAAATGGCCTCGCGATGTGGGCCAAGTGCGAAAGGAGATGATTTAGCACGTAGCAAATAGCGTTTAGCGTATAGGGTATGGTAGTTAAACTTGAAAATTGCAAATTTTTTTAACCGGAGGAAAAGAACAATGGTTTTGGGAAGACTGATAACTTTAGTTTTAATATGCATAATTACGAAAAGTGCAGACGCCTATACACTTGATGATGTGATAGTAGAATACTGGGCGGGAAACGGCAGCAATGAAGCGGTCGTTGTAATAGATTTCGGAGTGAAAAGCTTTGCTTTCGGATATAGGTGGGACAGTGGTCCAAAGTATGGAAAAGACCTGATGAACGCGGTGGCTGCTGCGGGTCCTCTAGACTACAATGATTCAGGAGGTTTTCTGAACACCATTAGTTATGGTAGTTTCTCGAATATCGGCCAGGAAGGGCATCCGGCAGATTGGTGGTCATATTTCACCAGTACCGATGGAGAAAATTGGGCTGGCGCTGGCGAAGGATTTGCAACGAGGGTATTGACAGATGGGAGTTGGGATGGCTGGGCGCATCAAACTACCGGTGATTGGCCCGCAATACATTTACCGACAACACCTTTTCCGAGTGATTTTGCCAGTAAGATTATATCTTATCGTGGGTCTTTTGGGGTAAGTCCCTACGACGACCCTAATGCTGTCCTCGGCAGGCCGGCCACTTGCGTGTACGACGACTGGGATGACGCCATCTATGCCTGTTCACTGGTCAGCGGTGCTTACAAAACCGACCCCAATGGCAACAAGCTGGTCACTACCATTACCGACGGTGCTGAAATTGCCGTTGGGTTTGACCATCGGGTGGCTGATGATCCCGGCAATCCATACGGGATTGATTTTATCGTTTTTGGCAATGCTGCCTTCATAGGTTATGATCCTCATGACCTTGACGACTCATGGGTCTACCCCGACACCGATATGGAGCAGTATTTTCTAAGAAATCCGATAGCCCTCATAGCTGAGCCACTCCTTGTCAGCGTGGCTCAAGGGCCGAACGGCCCCTGGTTCACATTTGCCAATGGTCCGTATGGTGATACTGCCTTTCCCACAAATGCCTTTGCGTGGGACCGCAACACACACACGTGGGGCGAGCCTTTAGATTTCCTCAAACCTGTTGATCCTAACCTGACACTCGATGATTTCGAGGACCTGTCTGTCGCTGACGCGATCGATCTTTATGAAGGTTCTGCCGGCGGCACAGGCTTTGATCTTCGGTGGCTTGACATTGATGATTATGAGGCTTTGGCTATTGACCCCAATACTGGCAGCAGGTGGATTCAATATGTAAGAGTCGAACACTTGCCTGGCAGTTCTTATGCTGGCGAAATAGATGCCTTTTCGGATGTTGCCGGCTGTGGCGATTACAAGCATCCATATCCTGTGGGTGACTTAAATCAGGATTGCAGAGTTGACATGAGTGATCTTGCCGTGTTTACGAATCACTGGCTCGATTGCACATGGGACTGCCCGTAATTGGTAAGGTCAAATGCGAAGAAAAGGTTTTACGCTAACCGAACTTTTGACCGTCGTGTCTCTAACAGGGATTCTGCTGGCGATTTTACTGCCGGCACTCAGTGCTGCCCGCAAGCAAGGAAGAACAGTGCGCTGTCTGAGTAACCTCAGACAACTGACCATTGCTGCTGAGTTATACACCAATAGCAACGATGGCTACTATCCGATAGCATATATGTATGAGCGTAAGGATTCTCAGTTTATATCTTATGCCTGGGACTTCACCACGATAAAAGATTGGAGCGAAGGCGAACAAAGAGTGATACCGGGATTGTTATGGCAAGGGGCGACAATTGAAAAAATTCAACAGTGCCCATCATTTAATGGCGGCAGCAGCTGGTTTGCAGACCCCTATACAGGCTACAATTACAATACCAGCTATATCGGCCATGGAAGTGGCGAAAATATTGTAATGCCGGTCAAGGCGATCCTGGTGAAACGCCCAGGTGACTGTGCTCTTTTTGGAGATGGCCAGTGGGCAGGTGGCGCGAATAAATTTATGCGTTCACCATGGCCGAGTGAAGGGGACGCAGGCTGGTTTGGAAGGTCTGCAGGCACGCAGGGGTATAGGCATTTGGGCAAAACTAATGTTGCTTATTGCGACGGCACTGCACGATCTGTCGGTGAACTATATAAGGAAACGGATCCTATTGAAGCTGAGAACATCGCACCAGAGACGGGTTTTCTGTCGCCGGATAATAGCGCGTACGATTTAGAATAAGGCAGTATGAAAGAAAAGATATTAGTTTCGTGGAGCGGAGGTAAGGACTGCGCTTTGGCCCTTTATGAACTTCTAAGGGCCGGCGACTTTGAAATTGTGGCTTTGCTGACAACCATCACTGAAGATTACAACAGAGTCAGTATGCACGGTGTTAGTACGTCTCTGATTGACCTACAAGGGAAAGTTTTGGGGATTTCGGTTGAGAAAGTGCATCTGACAAATGACGCGGCTAATGAAGAGTATGAAGAAAGGCTTACAAAGACTTTAACTCGCTATAAAAAACAAGGCGTTACATCGGTTGCTTTTGGAGATCTTTATCTGGATGAGGTAAGGAAGTATCGGCAAAAGAACCTGGCACGTATAGCAATGGAAGCGGTCTTTCCCCTGTGGGGCAGGGACACTAATGTAATCGCACAACAGTTTATAAACTCAGCATTCAAGGCTGTCGTTACCTGCGTTGATTCGAGGGCCCTTGATAAAACTTTCATTGGCCGATCCATTGACAAGCAATTTTTGTCTGAGCTTCCTGCTTCGGTTGACTGCTGTGGAGAAAATGGAGAATATCATTCTTTCGTTTATGATGGGCCAATATTTAATCAGCGGATATCCCACCAAACAGGGCAGGTCGTTTTGAGAGACAACCGCTTCTATTATCTTGAACTGATGCCTCTTTTTGATTGATGCTTGTCGCAGACTACGGTCACTGTAAAATAGCCGCTGTGGATGCAGCAAAATCGAATCAAGCTTTCAAACAAGCCGTAACGCTCGCAATTCGCGGTTTGAATCACCTGCTCTGGCCTGCGGTCTGTATAAATTGTTCCCAGAGCATCGCTGAAATTGACAACGGTCTCTGCCATAATTGCTGGAGTGAGCTTTTAATCTGCACCGCCGGCGATTACTGTCAGCGTTGCGGACGGGATGCAAGCAAATTTGGCATATTACATGGAGCCTGTCCCAACTGTCAGGGCAAAGAATTCCATTTCGACCAGATAGCACGAGCAGGTGTTTATTCAGAATCCCTCCAGAAAATGATTTTGGCTTTTAAGAAAGGTCGGACAGAGCTTGATTCGGTCCTGGGAGATCTGGCAGATTCTGCATTGCAGGGCAGTGGCTTTTACAATGACTTTGACTTGCTTGTACCTGTTCCATTACATTGGACAAGACGCCTTGCCCGTGGATACAATCAGTCCCTGGTCCTGGCGAAGAAACTTGAGCATCCAACAGCAAGAATCAGCACCAACCTTGTACGAATTCGCCGGACTAAATCACAGCCGATGATGGCAAGTCCTACCGCCCGTGCGAGAAACGTGGCTGGTGCCTTTGCAGTCCGTAAAGGACACGATTTCGCTGGAAGAACCGTTTGTCTGGTTGACGATATCAAGACAACGGGGGCGACGCTCAACGAGTGCGCAAAAACGCTGAAGGAAGCTGGAGCATCAAAAGTCTTTGGTGTAGTTTTGGCTGTCGCTGGCCAAAGGCTTGTTTAGGTTTAGCCGTCGCCAGCATGGCGACGGTCTACTAAAAGTCGCCGTTCCGGCGACTGCTAAGCAATAAGGGAATCGAAAATGGTTATCGCGTACCATGTGATTTTTACTACATATGGAACCTGGTTACCAAATGACCCACGAGGCTCGTATTCTAAAAAAATCTATAACGAGCAACTGCGGATGTTAGGCAGAATCAAATACGGTAGACAAAACCCCGCACCAGCTAAAGAACTGTTAATGAGATTCTGGACCGCCACAACACCACAACTTAGCCGTCCACTATTTTTCATTGATGATAGTTCTCGTCCTATTATTGCCGCGGCTTTTTGTAGTATAGTTCAAAGGCTGGACATCAGAATCTTAGCTTGTGCGATAATGAACGACCACGTGCACATACTGACCCTTCGCTCAAAGTATAGAATCGAATATATTGTCAACCAACTCAAGGGCAGCACAACACAGGCTTTGAGAATGAAACAAACCCCCTGGACTCGCGGATATTGGAAGGTTTTTATCAGAGATACTGAATCGCTTCTGGCCGCTGCTGGATATATCCAAGCAAATCCTACCAGTGCTGGTCTTCCTACGAAATCTTGGAACTTTATCACGCCCTTATCCGTTTAGCCATCGCCGTTCCGACGACTGTTAAATCCTACAGTTTCTCGTACTTTATCACAGCTCGATAAAGGCCGTTGATACGCATGCCTTCAACAATCGCAGGTGGGTACTTATCGTTGCGTGGCTGAAGTCGAATCTTGTTATCCGGCTCAAAAAACACACGCTTAAACGTAGTTTCGTGCGGCATCGTGAAGCGCACAAAACAATCATCGCCGTTATTAACCTCAGCTGCCGGTGAAAAAATGACGATGTCACCTTCTCTGTACTTTGGCTCCATCGAATCGCCGACCACACGCACGGCAAAAGCATTCGGGTCGTGCAGATCCGGACAGCGAACATAGTCATCGGCTATGCCCGCAGGGTAATCGAGGTCATCGAAATCGGTAGGATAGCCTGCTGCGACTTTGTTTATGACCGGCACGAGCCGACCAGCCGCCAGCGGCGATCCGGCCTGTTCAACATCCAGAGCACCTTCAGAAACAAGAGCAGCCAGTTCACTTGGATCTGTTTTCTTATCAATAAGATTCCGAATGAACTTTCGCCATTTGAGGTTCTCTGCTTCTGTCGATTCATATTGCTGACGGATGTCAGACGGCATCCGCTCTATGTGGGCTATATGAAGCAATAGGCCAGGCTCAAACTCGAGGATTTTTTCGAGCTTAGTTAGCAACTCATCACTGGGTGGATTTTTCACCTTTCCGGTCTCTATCGTTGATAGATAAGGCTTGGAAAAGCCAATCCGGTTGCTGACCTCATCCAGTGTAAGGTTCAGCTCCTCCCGTCTTTTTCTTATTATCTGCCCAAGTGACATAGGGGTATTTTCACCTTACAACTTGACTTCTACAAGCTCATAATCGCTGCTTCCAAGACCGATGCGTTCGGCGTGTTCAATCTGATAGAGCGGATTAAGATTCCTGTTTTTCAACAGTGCCTGCAACTTTTTCCCTGCTTTTTGTTCTACCATATCCAGTGCCGCCTTATCTACCGCCACAGGATCGGCTGAGGCAATTATGCCGATGTCATCGACAATTTTAGGCATATTTGCCGTGCCAAAGCAATCACAATCTTTGGTGACCGACAGTATGAAGTTAAAGAATGCAGCTCTTTCTTCCTTACCTTTTAGAGCACCAAGAGCGTATTCTGCAATACCTTTTTGCAGCACTTCTACTTCCTCACCCCAGTTACATTTAACAGCTTTGAATCTGCACACCGCCAAACACTCTGCACAGCCGATACATTTATCCTGGTCGATATGTGCTTTGACTTCATCGAGCGTAATTGCATCGGCAGGACAATGCTCAAAGCACAGACCACAGCGTGTGCAGCCGTCACCTATACTGAGTTTCATTGCCGCGTGCTGTTTCATTTTTCCCTTTATACTCGCACAGCCCATCCCGAGGGTCTTGAGTGTGCCTCCCATACCTGTCGTCATATGCCCGGTCATGTGTGCCACCGAAAGTAGTGACTGACACCACTGTATGTCGGATGCGATGAAGACCTCTTTTTCGAGTTGCCCATCAATCTTTACAACAGCCTCGGACGTTCCAAGCAGCCCATCGCTTACGATAAACGGCACTCCAAGACCATCGATGCTGAAGCCATGCTCCGACGCAAGCACCATGTGGTCGATGGCATTGCGTCGCCGACCCATGTATAGGGTGCTTGTATCTGTTAAAAATGGTTTTGTTTCCAATGCCAGTAACTCGTCCACCAAACCTTTGATAAACGGAGCAGGGATGTGTGTATTGTTATTACCTTCGCCGACGTGAATCTTAATAGCGGTTATATCGTTTTTGCGAAAATAGCTTGCAAAACCGCCGGCCTTGAATAAGTGACGAGCCTTCTTAGCGATGACCTGCGAACCATCATTCATAGAGGCCTTGACAAAGTACACTTTAGAACTCACAGAAACACCCTTTAAAATCGGATAGATTCATTTGGTAATTTACTAACATCCACCCTGCCAAAGCTGTGCACCAATTATATCGCCTCTTAAATCCGACACAAGAGGAACTCAAAAAAGCGCATGCTCAAATAGTATTTTGGCACCAAGAGCAATAAGGACCAATCCCCCGACAGCTTCAATCTTACCTTCAAAGAAGTGCCCGATGGTTTTACCTACATAAACACCAAGATACGATAATACGAATGTAACCAGCCCGATTACAGTAACTGCAAAGGCCAAAGGCACTTTCAACAAGGGCAGCGTTATCCCTACTACGAGCGCATCAATGCTGGTGGCAACAGACAGAGTTAGCAGTACAATCATGCTTGATGGATCGTAGTTTTTTCCCACAGTCTCTATCTTGAAGGATCCGTATAGCATTTTGCTTCCAATAGCAATTAGAAGCGCAAAGGCTACCCAATGGTCATAACTGGCGATATAGGCTCTTATAGTTAGCCCTGCCAGCGACCCGACCAGAGGCATAAACGCCTGGAAACCTCCGAAGAAAACCGCCATTCGCAAGGCGTGCGTCACTTTCAACTGCCTGTACGCAGCACTACTGACAATAGAGACCGCAAAGGCATCCATTGCCAGTCCTACAGCAATGATTGCGATCGTGACTAAACTCATAACTGCTTGAACCGGATTATGCATCCGGAGATATCAATGATCGAGCCAGCGAGCTTCTATGGCTTGCACGACTTACATGGCCTTTTGCCAGCCTCGATAGCCTCCTCCCGGCTGGAGTAGCTGACAAGATTTTCCGGCGAAATTCTTTCGGCCCAGCGGCAGTCCGGCTTATGAAAGACTCCGCTGTTCTTCGACGCCACATATCGATACTGCCCTCCATGCTCTGCAGTTGAGCGTGCTATTGGTGCTGTATTCTGATCCTTCTCCAGGCTTATCGTCTGTGCGGTCGACGTTCGTTTTTCTCTATTGACCGCACGATAGCTCTCTATGAACCGTTTTACCATTGCACTCATTGTACTTCTGGCAACATCGGCAACTCTCTCACTATTGTCAAAACCCACTCTCAAAGAGGTCCACCAAGACTCAGCCAACACGGGAGGTCCTGTATTCCGTTTTGTGGCAACAAGTTCGATCAGCGCCAATCTGCACGCATAGGAACATATGTGCAACCTGTTGTGATTAAAGACAGGAACACTCACACACAAAATCGGCGTCTCCCGATCTGCCAAGCGCACACTAATGCCTTCAGATGTAAGCCAGAACGGCACTACCTCAATTCCAGCTTGCTCCAACTGCTGCCGGATGTCGACTGTTACTATCTCACGTATCCCTACCTTCTCATCGCGCGTAGCCATTGCCTCGATATGTAGCTGGACCTTTTTCAAGCCCCGCAGCACGACATCGTTGTTTTCTCCAGCTAGCCATTTCCCCAGATTGACGTATCCCCCTGTCGCATTCTTGTCAATTAGCCCATTGACTATGTTCAGCTCCTGTTCGCTCCAAGGCTTGTTGTATTTTCCTACCTGCGATTGGACACCTTCCACACCAATATCCGCACCTGCATTAGGTTCTGCCGTTCTACATCTTTCCTCCCCAATACAGCAGATCATCACAACTATGGATATCCCCAACATTCTGGCCTTCATGGCTGACTCTCCTTGCCCAAGATTTGTTTATGCCTGACAAGCACTGGTCTTAATAAAAAAGCTTGTGTTGCTTTTCAACGCAGTGCCTAGTATCTTGTATATTGTTGCCTTCATTTTTCTAAGATCTACATCTTAGATGTATTCACTCAAAGCTTTGAAGTCGCCGCCTGCCCAGCGATATTCATGAATTCTGTTGACCCAGGCAGGCTTAAGCTATAATTGCAAAGGCCTCGGTGACATTCATGCCCTCTCCTATGCCGAGCTGTTCGGCCTTACGGTTTACCCTGGTAATCTTGCGATCCGGAAAACGCTCCAATGTCCCTATAGGATTTTCTGGTGTGCTTTCTACAATTGCCGCCGCAACACCGTATCTCTCACACGCCTCAACATCGATCGCAGGACAGGCTAAGAATCCCTTTGAACCTGCCACTAATAAAATATTAAAACCGACCCATTTAGCTTGAACGCCCTCCACCAAGCCGCTCGGCGTTTGATATGCCTTAGTGTGGATTTCCATAATCAGTTCTCAGAGAAATGTGTTTTCTAAAACTACAGACCGGCCGCTGTTAGACGACATTCGTTCAGACGGGTTTGCCGAGCTGTTCCTGGAGATCCGAGAGCTTTTCTTCGAGCAGTCCTTTGGTCTTCGTCTCGACATTCAGACGCAGTAGAGGCTCTGTATTGCTTGGACGGCAATTAAACCACCAATCTTTATACCCAATTGTAACACCATCCAAATAGTCGACTTGCCCGTCGCTGTAACGCTTGGCAAGTTCATCCATCTTGGTTTGTTTATCATCGACCATAAAGTTCCGCTCGCCACTGTTATAATATCTCCGCAGTGGTTTGATCAGCTCACTGATAGGTGCCTTTGCGATACTTATAATGTTCAATATGTGCATCAGTGTTATCATAGCTGAATCGGCACAGTAGTTGTCGCGGTAGTAAAAGTGGCCGGACAGCTCGCCACCGAATACAGCATGAGAATCTCGCATCGCCTTTTTCATAAAAGCGTGCCCAACTCGTTCTCTTCGAGGCGTGCCGCCATGCTTGATAATCTCTTCGACAACGACTCTGCTGCTTCGCAAATCATAAACAATCGCTGACTTTGGTCGCTCGCTTAAAAAATACGGCACCATTAACGCGGTTATTAAATCACAACTAATTGTTGAACCTTTCTCATCTACCATCACCAATCTGTCAGCATCACCATCGAAGCAGATACCAAGGTTACACTTTTTTCCTTTCACCGCCTTTTTGACTTGAGACAGGTTCTTTTCAATAAGTGGGTCGGGATCATGTTTGAATTTGCCGGTGTGTTCAAAGTTGAGCGAGACAATCTCCAGAGGCAGCTTACCAAAAACCAGTGGAACCATCTTTCCAGCCATTCCGTTTGAAGCATCAATGCTAATCTTCAACCGTTTGACATTCGGCCTCAAGAATCTTAGTACATGCTTTTTGTATTCTTCGGTCAAGTCCGTTTTATCGTACGAACCTGTAGATTTACCTTTAGTGTGAAGCAGCGCCGTCGCGATATGCTTTATGTCACTAAGACCAGTGTTGACTCCAACCGGCACCGCACCTTGACCGGAAATCTTAAAACCATTGTACTTAGCCGGGTTGTGCGAAGCTGTCACTTGCACTCCACCAGCCGTCTTAAGATGATTGATTGCGAAGTACATTTGCGGCGTATCAATTAATCCAATGTCAATTACATTTACGCCGCTGGAACGTATTCCTTCTATAAGCGCCTGAGCCAAATTCTCGCTATGTTTCCTCATGTCACGACCAACACATAGCGAGTTGCTGTGAGCTTGTCCCCGCTCAAAGCCATGAACCAAAGATGGTAAAAATCTTGCTGTGGCAAAGCCTATCTTCCAAGCATCTTCTTCACAGAGCTGATCTGGATAGATTCCTCTTATATCATACGCCTTGAAGATGCTGTGGTCCATTTCCACAAATCCTTATGTGCTTCCCTTTTAATTGGCAGTCAATGCCCAGGCTCCTTCCAACTTCATTAGCGGCCAAGTTTATCAATTTGCCGACATACCTGCAAGCGCTATTTATCCATCCCACTGCACGTAAAATAAGAGCTTGACAACCACTATTGCATACATGGATAATCTAATTATGTTTTCAAGCATGATTCCGCTGGTTCAGATAGATACTTTTTCATAGGAGGCTAAGATGCCGGAGTTTGGAAGTCCGTTTTCGGGGATGAAGGCTGATCGCAAGGTAACAAAAGAAGAACTAATACGAGCGATACGCTTTATAGTCGCAGCCGAGTACGAAGCCGTCCAGCTATATATGCAGTTGGCTGAATCGACCGACGACAAGCTGGCTAAGGAAGTGCTTATAGATATAGCGGATGAAGAGCGTGTCCATGCAGGGGAATTCCTGCGCCTCCTCAAACACCTCGCACCCGATGAAGAGAAATTCTATGAAGAAGGACGAGAGGAAGTGGAGGAAATGATGGAAAAACTTGGCATCAAGCCATAAGACCCACACGTGCACAATTAACCTTGCTCTTATGCGCTTATGCTCTTGTGCACTTCTTATAAGGAGATGACATTATGGATATCAAAGTGTCCAGTTCTGCTTTCCCAGACGGTGGTATGATCCCAGCCAAGTACACTTGCGATGGAGCTGATGTGTCACCGCCGCTGAAGTGGGACTCGGTGCCCGATGGTACCAAAAGTATTGCGCTTATATCCGACGACCCTGATGCTCCGATGGGTACCTGGGTACATTGGGTCCTGTTCAACCTGCCAGCCGATGCCAGAGAACTACCTGAAAATGTTCCTACCGATGAGACCTTGCCAAACGGAGCCAAACAGGGCACAACCGATTTTGGCAGGACTGGCTACGGCGGACCATGTCCGCCGAGCGGTACACACAGGTACTTCTTCAAGATTTATGCGCTCGATACAATGCTGGACCTGCCGGCAGGCACTCGTAAAAGCGATCTGGTCAAAGCAATGAAAGACCACATCATCGGCCAAGGCCAGCTAATCGGCAAGTACAAACGACAATGAGTGAATGCCTCGCTGTTCGTCTTTCAAGCGGTTTCGGTATGCCGACATTAGAACGTGGCAACATGCATTATTTTAATGCAGAAGGCCTATTTGTATGTTGGTTTATGCTTAAAAAGCCTATTTCTCAAGGCTCACAATAAGCAATTTATTGGCAACAATTTATGGAGGTAAGAATAATGATTGGGTCAAAGCGATTAGGAAACGCACTCGCAATAGGGTCACTGATTCTCTTTGTCCTTACTGCGGCAGTAACGGCACAGAGTCCAGAGAAGCCGACCAGCGATGAGCTGCTTCGCATGGTCCCTGCCGAAAGTCTGTTCTGTGTCAGGGTGAACAATCTCGATCAAACTCTTGGTCAAACAGATCAGTTCTTGACCGGCGTATCCCCTATGCCCATGTGGCTATCAATGACGGTACGAGGGTATTTAGTGAAGTTGTTAGGAGGTCCTGAGTTAAAAGGTATGAACATGAATGGCAGTTTTGCGATATTTGGAACAATAGCGCCTGGCGAGCCCGTAGGAGAAGACCTGATTTCTATTCTTGTTCCCGTTACAGATTACCAGCAGTTGGTCAGCGAAAATCCCAATATAACGCAGCCGGATGCGAATGGCGTTTCCAAAATGACAAGCGGCCCAATCTTAATGCAGGCTGGTAACTTCGCTTTGCTTAAATGGCAGAAGTGCTACGATAAGCTAATTGAAACCGCAAAATCGATGTCATCCGCTTCATCGGCTGGACTGGCAAGTGTTCTCGATGATGATGAACTGAACAAGGCTATGAAGGAACCGATCTGGGCGCAAGGAAATATCCAATTAGCCTCCAAGACCTTCGGGCCTATGCTGCTCGGCAAGATTGAAGAGGCGAAAAAAATGATGGAAAGCATGAAGGCAAGCGGAAAAACACCGATGGGAGACCCTGCAGCGATAATGGATATGTATGCCGGTGTTCTTGACTTGTTGATGAAGGAAACAAAGTCTTTGAATGTGGCAGTTACGCCTAAGTCAGATGTTCTAAATATCACCAGCGCCATTTCGGCGCTACCCGGCACAGAAATGGCTGATATGTTCACCACTGAGACAGTCGTGAAACAAAAGAATGAACTTTTGTGCTATCTGCAAGACAGGATGGTAATGAACGTTTCAGGCAAAGTAACCGGAAAGCTCAACGCAAAAGCGATGGACTTTTTTGCAACAATAATGACTAAAGATATGAACGCCATGGATGTTGAGAAATTGAAAAGTTTTGCCTCTGATATTGCAACCATCTTCAGCGGTAACGACGCAATGTCATTTTCGGTCGACCCCAATACGAAACCTCCATTCGCTATGAAGTATATTATTGAAATAGAGGATATAGATAAAGATAAGTTCTATGAGGTAATTGAAGAAGGCGCAGAGCTATTCAACACCGGGGGCATTGCTGATTTTTATAAGAACCTCGGTATGGAAACCAGCTTTGCAATAAAGCGGGATGTTGACACTTACAAAGGCATATCAATAGACTCGTCTGAATTTGTTATAAAATTGACCGAACCTAATTCGCCACAGGGCAAGATGATAGAAGCCATGTATGGCGAAGGGCTGGATTACAAATGGGCTATAGTTGATAGGTTGTGTGTTTGCGCGGTGGGCGGCGATGCAGACTCAGCTATATGCGAGCTGATTGACCAGGTAAAAGCCGGCGGCCCGAAGCAATTGGCCAGTGAAATAAAGTCGGCCCTAACGCTGATTCCTGATGCCAGCCAGGCCGATTTTGTGGGAACGTATAATTTTCTGCGGTGGTTTAAAATACTTGGTTCTTTGATGCCCGTACCCACACCGATGCCGAAAATAGATGTTCCTACCAAGAGCAACATCGTATTTGCCGGTAAGATTGGCCAGGGCAAAATGACATTTGAAATTGCTCTGCCAAAAGAACATTTGTTGGAAATGATGGGGATGTTTCAGCAGATGCAACAGCAGCAGAGGGCAACAATAGGAGCTAATCAGGCCACTGCTATGAATTTAAGGGGGATAGGGAAGGCCTGCTTAATATACGCAAATGATTACGACAGCTTACCAACAAACCTGCTGGAGCTTGCTGAGAAAAATTATGTTCGCAAGGTCGATGTTCTTGAATCACCGCGTAAGCCGAAGGATTTTGATGGCCCCAGCTACATATACATTTCCGGTCAGACTACAGCAATGCCCCCAGATAATATTGTTGTTTACGAAAACCCGGAGTTCTGCAGCGACAAGATCAACGTTTTATTTCTGGATGGTCACGTTGAGGCAATGAAACCGGATGAATTTTTACAGAAGCTCGAAGCAACTTACAGACGGCTCGGCAGAGAAATGCCCGACATTAAATTCAAGGATGCCACGAAACCTACGAGATAAAAGTGAGAGATTGCGTTCGGCAGGACGATCCAGTAAGGGTAAAAAACAGTCAGAAGTTTTTGAGTATGGCCGCGGTGTGGATGGCAAGCAGCATTAGATAATCCAGATCCGCCAGAGTGTAGGGTTCGTGGTCTGTGTCATTATCAACGTATACGACACCATAGGAACCTGCTACACCAACAATCGGTGCTATCATCGCTGAGCGGATATGCTGCTCTTCTACCTGTACCGGCACTTGCGGCACGAGCACAAATTCAGGCTTATCTACTGCTTGATTAACCAATTGCTTAAGCCCTATTTCATCTAAGCGTATTTCTTGGCCAGCATGATCCTTGCCTGCATCGGCGGCCATTGAGCCATCAGGTTCACTTCTTAAAGCACACCAGACACGGCAAGCAGAAAACTGAGTCAATAGCGTGTCCAATATAACGTTGAGTACTTCCACCGGGCCATTAGCCTTACAGACTGCCTCGGTAGCCTGTATAAAGTCCCTTGACCTTTCGGCAGTAAACCTAATCTCGGGCGCGTGTTCAACATCGATTTTCCTGACGATTATTTGCAGCTTGCGGGGAGCGGTAATGAGGGTATCTTCAAAATGAATGGGCTTTTGCGACTTAGCGTTCTCTTCCAGATCGACTTCTATAGTGAAATCGGCGATTTGCAGACGGTCGCCGGTTTTGAGCTGAGCTTTTTGGACTTGCTCATTGTTAAGATATGTTTTATTCGCGGAATTTAGGTCCTCAATCACCCACTTTTTGTCTGGCGTAGCAAATATGACTGCATGCTGCCGTGAGACCTTTTTGTCGGGCAGCAGAATCTGGCTGTTGGTATGCCTGCCGATATAAACAGGTCCTTTGGTAAAATGAAACTCGTTAATGACACGTCCGGCTTGTTTGAGCACCAATCGCATCTTTTTTTGCCATCCACATGCGAACTCTAAAGGTCCAAGCTTAATTTTCCTTAAACTGGCATAATTTGTCAAATAGACAGCCCTTGGATACGCTGTCTTAGCTGACAGGCGTGAAACATCCAAAAAGTACCTGCACGCATATGAAAAGTAAAATATAAATCGAATACTAACGAATAGTAACACTAATAGGGTGTGAAAGCAAGCCTGTGAAAAGTCTATAATGCGCAAAGACTATTAATAGTAAGATCGCGATAACAAAAAGAATTATTGCTGTACTACGTATTTTATTTCGAGGAATTTCACAAATTAAAAATAGCGGAAGACCGACTACTAAAAATAGGGGTACAAACATGGTAATCATATACAGATAAAACAACTTAGTTATGATTGACGTGTCTTCTTCATACCAGACTTTTCGCCACATAGTGATGAAGATGCCATAGTTGAACCGAATATTTACAAATCCAATATATGGCGTGAGCGGATTAATTGCATCATTAGAGCCGCATTTATCACAATAATATTGCAGGGGATGACAAGGTTTAAGGCAGTTAGGGCAAAGAGGCTGCGCCTCTTCGGGGATATAATTATTATCTACTGTCGTATTCACTTCGTGCTGCGATATCGAGAAATCGTTGTAATCTTGTCGGTTCATACATCACCACCAACACCTGCCGACCTCATAGAACTCTGATAGCGATTTATCTTGCTGACGCCTGCTACGATGTAGTTTTTCGCACAATGCCTTTCAAATAAGGTTTTTGCCGTCTCGCATGAACAATAACAGCGCACAATATATCGTATACTTTTTAGCTTAAAAGCCTAAATGATTTTTTCGATTTTTCTCTTCAACGCACATTCCAAAGAAAAACCGCCCTGCAATACAATTTTGAGAAAGTCCCACAACAGTGTCCAATGAATGCGGATTAGGACTGCCCCCGTTAAAACTAACATGGAGCAAAATGCCGGGGCGTAACGGATTTTTAACTGTGAGAACCACGATCCAAATGATTTAACCAACAACAAGCAAGATTGACATCCACAACAGGTGCCAATGCAACGGCTGCCACGCCAAAATTGAGCAAAAACCTCACCCCAATTGTTTTTCAGCTCTTATAGAGAATACCAAAGCTCTCTCCTCCTTCCTCATGCACGTCCAAACACACGGTTTTTTCATCGTTTGTCGAGCTCGCAGGCGGTAAGTTCGTTCTATTCAATATATTAACATAAGAAGATTTTTTAGCCGAATTCGGCAATTTCCTTGACAAATTCTGGTACTGTTCCTACCCTAAATAGACTTTGTGAATGTGAACTCAAGCACAAATTAACCGTAATACCAAGATATGAGGTACCACAAAATTCCAGATGAGACTGTCCGGCGATTGCCGGTCTACCTCAGGGTTCTGCTCTTTTCGGCAGAGCAAGGCCAGCAGAGTATCTCCAGTCAAAAGCTGGCGGATTTTGTAGGTGTCAATTCCTGGCAGATTAGAAAGGATTTCTCGTACTTTGGTGATTTCGGCACTCCAGGCGTAGGTTATAACATTGAGAAACTCGCAAGACAAATAAAGAAAATACTCAAGCTCACTGTTGTCAAAAAGGCAGCTTTGGTGGGAGTAGGCAATCTCGGTTCGGCTGTCCTGGCATACCCCGGTTTCAAGATGTATAGTCTGGACATTACGGCTGCTTTCGACATAAGTCCCAAGAAAATAGGGAGAAAGATTAACAATATAGAAATTGAGAATGTCACGAGGATTTCGACTCTCAGGAGGAAAAAAATCAGTCTTGCTATAATAGCCGTGCCGCGAGAGGCTGCTCAGAAAACAGCAGAGGCCCTGGTCAAAGTCGGCGTAAAAGGCATACTGAATTTCTCTTCTTGTTACATAACGGTGCCCAAGAAAGTAAAAGTCATAACTATTGATATAGCGATGGACCTTGCTCGACTGCCATACTATTTGCCTGCAGGCTGAGCAGCTTGACAAAGGTCGAGACAATACAAATTACGAAAAGCCAAATATGTTATTGTACTATTTTTAATAGACAGAAAATAGTACCTTAAGGTATAGTTAGGGCTACAAAGAAATGGAGATTCTTTTTACAAGCAAATTAGAGCCGCTTCTGGACGCAATCGCAAAGAAGATGGATCTCTATGTCCCCAAAAAGGCGGGGGAACACTATGTATTTAAACAATATGATCCTGCCAGTGATAGTGGGGTCGAATTCAACAACATACGTGCCTGTACTCCTGTAAAAGAGTTTTTGTTTCCGCTTCTTGAGCTTGCCGCGATTTTATCCGAGCCGACTAAGCCTGGAGAAATACATCCGTTTGCTGTTTTTGGACTTAAGGACTGTGATCTACGCTCTTTGGAATGTCTTGATAAGGTCTTTCTTGAAAAAGACTTCGAAGACCAGCTCTACATTGCTCGGCGAGAAAAGATGTTCATCATCTCATCCGACTGTTTCGATCCGGGTGAAAGCTGCTTCTGTAACGTCCTTGATGGCAAACCTTATGCTGATACAGGATTTGACCTTAATGTTACGCAGGTCCCTGATGGCTATGTAATCGAGATTGGCTCGCAAAAGGGCAAAGAGTTTATCGACAAAAACTCCGAGCTTTTTACCAAGGCAAGCGACGATGCTCTAACCGAGCGAAGCAGGATCAGAGCCGAAACACTCAAGCAGCTCGAGCAGAACAACGCCGATTTGAAATTCGACACGCCCATCAGGGACATGATGACCGAAACCTACGACTCAGACGTTTATGACATAGAGGCCAAAACTTGCGTTGAATGTCAGGCCTGTACACGTGTCTGTCCCACATGTCACTGCTTCTATCTTTACGACACAAAGCAGCAGGATTACTTTGCCAAAATGAAGATGTGGGATAGCTGCATGAGGTATGCCTATGCCCAGGTTGCCGGCGGTGCGAATCCGCGTAAAATGCTCGGTGACAGGCTCAGGCATCGTTTAATGCACAAGTTTGTCTATTTCCTGGACAGGTACGGCCTGCAAATGTGCATCGGCTGCGGCAGATGCGTTGATGCCGAAGCCGGCGATATTGATATAAGGGTCGTATTGAAAAAACTAAACGAAGAATTTAAGAACACAAAAGTTGCCAAATGAAATCGAACCTTTATCAACCTATTAACAGCGAAATTGTTGACATAATAGACGAATCGCCAACGATCAAGAGTTTCGCAGTTGTGCCTGAAAAGCCATTTGAGTTTGAAACAGGCCAATTCGTCGAGCTTACTTTACCCGGCCAAGGCGAAGCTCCTTTCACGCCATCCTCGTCACCCGCTGACACAGAAAAGATGGAAATCACAATTATGAAGGCTGGCCGAGTGACAGCTCTGCTGCATGAGTGCAAAAAAGGGCAGAAAGTTGGTATCCGAGGACCTTATGGCAACGGTTACCCTCTCGAAGAATTCGTCGGCAAACAAGTCTACATTGTCGGTGGTGGCGTTGGTCTTGCACCAATCAGGTCCCTGTTCTTGACGCTGGTCGACAGAATAAAGGATTTCAAATCCGTGGTCTGTCGATACGGAGCAAGGACACCTGAGGATTTCATTTATAAAAAGACGCTTTTCGGCCCCTGGCAGCAGATCGAAGGTGTTGATGTCAAGTTGACCGTTGACGAAGCCAACGGTCAATGGAAGGGTAATGTAGGCGTAGTGACGACGATACTTGAGCCAAGCGATGTGGATCTTAAAAATGCCGTTGCCGTTGTCTGCGGCCCGCCGATTATGATGAAGTTTGCAACGTTGAAGCTGCTGGAGTTCGGATTCGAGCCGAAAGATATATACCTTTCTATGGAAAAGAATATGAGCTGCGGATTCGGCAAGTGCGGCCATTGCATGATTGGTAAGTATTACGTCTGCAAAGATGGACCGGTTTTTGCATACGAGCAGATAATGGGCTACCCCAATATTTGGGATTAACAAAGACTGCATGTAAAGCGTGAAACGAGAAACGAGATTATGGCTGCGAAGCTAATAATAGATTTGGCAAAAGCCCAAATGCAGGGCGAATCCAACGTACGCTGTTCGTACAAGCACCATCCCGAAAACAAAGGATTCGACTCTCTGCTGGAGATGATTCGATTCGCGTTGATTTGTCGGCGTTGCGAGTTAGCCCCCTGCATCAATGCTTGTCCAAAAAACGCATTGGAAAAGGTGCCAACCGAAAATAATGATGCCGGCATCTTAAAACGTGCCAATATGCTCTGCACCGGCTGTGGAACCTGTGCCGTTGCCTGTCCGTTTGGTACGATTTACACTGATCTGATACCTTTTCCCAGCAGTGTTTGCGACAGATGCAAGGGCAGACTCGCACCGGGTGAAAAACCGCTATGTGTACAGACCTGCAACGATGGCAGCATCGACTATGGCGAAGTGAAGGTTGAAGCAGATATGATAGAGGTCTTTGAAGATATAGTTGTCAAGGTCGCAGGTGGAACCACCTGGGAACCGTTCCTGAGGGAAACAGAAAAGGCAAAGAAATGATCGAGGTATTCCAAAATCTGTTCTGGATTCTGATCTTTCCGGGATTTGTCTTTACGCTGGTGGTGGGATTGCTCGCCTCATGGATAGTCCGCAAGGTAAGTGCGCTGGTGCAGTGGCGTGTTGGGCCGCCGCTCTGTCAGCCGTTTTACGATGTGCTGAAATTATTAGGCAAGGAAATCCTTATTCCGCAGGATGCTCAACGTGCGGTTTTTGTTAGTGCGCCATTGGTTGGTATGGCGGGAGTCTTACTGCTTTCGACGATGCTCTGGCGGATAACCATAACGCAGAGCGCCTTTGTGGGTGACATTATCGTGGCGATATATCTTATGGTTCTTCCGTCGCTGGCACTTATTCTCGGCAGCAGCGCCAGCGCAAGTCCCCATGCAGCTATTGGTACAAGCAGAGAGATGAAGCTCGTTTTAGGCTATGAGCTGCCGCTGGTGCTTGCATTCATCGTAGTAGTAATTAAAAGCGGCGGTCAGCTCAGCCTGGCAGCGATTGCTCAGCAAACACCTGTTTTAAGCATCTCCGGCTTTCTGGCGTTTTTCATCTCGCTATTGTGCATCCAGGCTAAGCTTGGTTTTGTGCCGTTTGATATTGCCGAATCTGAAACCGAGGTTGCGAGTGGCATAATAATTGAATATTCCGGCGCCCTTTTGGCTGTCTGGAAGATTATGCAGGCCCTGATGCTTGTTGCACTGCCGCTATTTTTAGTGATGGTATTTCTCGGAGGCTTCGGCACTGCAGGCCGGCCGTTGGTTTGGGGTATCGGCAAATACGTTCTGGTTCTGGTCGTATTGATTCTGATAAAAAATACCAACCCGCGTGTGCGAATCGACCAGGCGATGAAATTCTTCTGGGTCTATTGCGGCCTGCTTTTGGCAATCGCGGTCATACTGGCAACATTTGGCAACTACTATGGCATCAGTTGGCTCTAAGGTGTGCTTATGAGTTGGAGAATGTGGGCATTAAAAAAATCGGTCTGGGTCTTTCACGTCAATCTCGGAGCGTGCAACAACTGCGATATTGAAATCGTGAACTTGTTGACGCCCAGGTACGATGTCGAGAGATTCGGCATTAAGCTCGTAGGCTCGCCGCGCCACGCTGATGCGCTGCTTGTCACCGGTGTCGGCACAAGGCAGGCGATTATCCGATTCAGGCAGGTGTATAGCCAGACGCCCAAGCCTTGCGTAGTTTTCTTAATGGGCGCCTGTGCATGTGGAACCGGCATATTTCATGCCGGCTACCACGTCGAGGGCCCAATCGACAAAATTCTAAGAGAAATGGATCCAAACGCAATTATTGCATACGTGCCGGGCTGTCCACCGAAGCCCGAGGCTATGATATCCGGGGTCGTCAAAACCCTGTCGGCCATATAACAGGATACAGACATGAATCAGCAGGAACTTAAAGATAGACTCGCTGAAATAAAAGACAAGCTAATTGACATCCAGCAGCCGTTGGATGACAGGATATTTCTATCGTGTGAGGCCGAAAACGCCTATGCTATAAATAAGTTTTTGTTTGAAGAGGTACCGTTAAGGTTTGTAATCACAACGGGCATAGACTCTGATAGCTGCTACGAAATTCTGTATCATTACGCGTACGACCAGATTGGTTATATAATCACATTGAAGGCTTTTATTCGCGACCGTGAGAATCCTTCAATAGAGTCGATCGCGCCGTTTTTGCCGGGCGCCGAGTGGATAGAAAGAGAAATACATGATCTTTTGGGAATCGAATTCAGGAACCATCCGAACATGAGACGACTCATCCTGGCGGACGATTGGCCGGAAGGTGTTTATCCATTGAGGAAAGAAACAAGACAATGAAGGAAACAGTGAGAAAACCGGTTCTTGCCATCGGGCCGTTCCATCCCCTGCAGGAGGAGATGGAGTTCTTCCAGCTCACCGTCGACGGTGAAACGGTAACCGACATCGACATGAGGATATCTTACAACCATCGCGGCATTGAAAGAATAAGTGAAACCTTGCAATTCGACCAGGTACCGTATCTTGTCTCCAGAGTATGTGGAATCTGCTCAGCTTCACATCCATTAGCTTACGTTCAGGCCGTAGAGGATATCGCTGGAGTGACACCACCTGAGCGAGCATTATATGTTCGAGTTATTATAAACGAGCTTGAACGTATCCATAGTCACATGCTGTGGGTCGGCCTGGCAGGACACTTCATTGGTTATGACACAGTCTTTATGTGGGCCTGGAAATACCGTGAGCCTGTGCTCGATCTGCTTGAAGAGATATCAGGCAATAGAAATCAATATGGAAACGTCAAAGTTGGCGGCTGTCGAGAAGATATTCCGGATGAGACCATACCAAAGATACTCAAGGAACTTGATAAACTTGACAAGAAGACCGAGATGCTTACTAAAGCTGTTCTCGATGATCCTGTTATACATGCTCGACTTAAAGGCGTCGGCGTATTAACTAAAGAAGCTGCCATCAAATACGCAGTGACAGGTCCAACGGCTCGAGGCAGCGACGTTAAGATCGATGTAAGACGCGATGACCCTTATGCGGCTTATGCCGACCTTGATTGGAATGTGGTTACACAGCCGGTAGGCGATGTCTTCGCTAAGGCTGTTGTGCGTCTTCTTGAGGTGCTTGAGTCGGTTAAGATAATAAAACAGGCAGTTAAAAAGCTTCCCAAGGGCCCAATTGCTACAGAGGTTAAGGAAATCCCGCCCGGTGAAGGCTGCGGTCGCGCTGAGGCTCCCCGAGGTGAAACATTCCATTATGTTCGTAGCGATGGCGGCAACAGGCCAGTTCGCCACAAGATTAGAGCACCGAGCTATGTTAACGTGCCCTCATTTAAGGCCACTTGTATAGGCCAGCACATCGCGGACGTTACTATTACTCTAGCAGCGGTTGATCCTTGCTACAGTTGCACAGAAAGATTGGCTGTTGTGGACAGCCACAATAAGGTCCTGCACGATTACCAAACCTTGCTGCGGCTGAGTCGTGAAAAAACAGCTCGCATCAAAAAAGAAATCGGAACGCCAGAGATGAAACTGGAGGATTTCTAAGTTGGATAGAATCTTGCTTATCGAGGTTTTCCTGCCTTTGGCTGTCGGTTTTGTGCTGCTTTTTCTGCCGCGCAAAGCAAGTTCCGTGTCCAAAGCACTCGCATTGATTATTTCAGCCATCACCTTCGTGCTGGCAGTCCGAATATTCACCTCAGATACATTTGACGATGGTTTTACCCTTCTGCAGATCGGTGACTTCAAATTGAACCTGATGCTCACGGCAACGCCGCTCGGAGCGTTTATACTTATGTTCGCTATGGTTTTCGGCCTATTGATTACTCTGTATTCGCTAAAATCAATGGCCGGCGCCAAGCGGCTGAATGAATACTACGGCTCAATTCTGCTTACGATAGGCGGCTCCGCGGGAATATTGCTCTGCGATCATCTTTTGTTTTTGTTAATATTCTGGGAGATTGTCACTGCCTCACTGTATCTATTAATAGCAACAGGCGGCAAAAACTCCAACTTCGCAGCGACAAAAAGCTTCGCGATGATAGGCGCATCCGATGCAGCCTTTATGTTCGGCGTGTTTATGGTCTGGGTCCTGTCAGGAACATTTATCATTTCAGATATTAGCTTAGCAACTACATCTGCACTTCCAATCATAGCTTTTCTGCTACTTTTAACAGCCGCCGTTACGAAAGCAGGGGCGCTACCCCTGCATACCTGGCTGCCTACAAGTGGCGAATATGCGCCGGCATCAGTAATGGCACTTCTGCCCGCCGCGATAGACAAGCTCTTAGGCATTTACCTGCTGGTGATAATCGTCAAGGGAATGTTTGTACTTCAATCAGCAGCTTTGAGCACTATCCTGGCGCTCATCGGTGCAGCAACAATCATCATCGCTGTAATGATCGCGATGGTCCAGCACAACCTCAAGAAGTTGCTGTCTTACCACGCCATCAGTCAGGTTGGCTACATGGTCCTTGGTATTGCAACAATGACTCCCGTCGGCATGGCTGGCGGCCTATTTCACATGCTTAACCACGCAATATATAAATGTTGTCTGTTTCTCTGTGGTGGCGCAGTCGAGCACGCGACCGGAACGGCTGAACTGGATAGGCTCGGCGGCCTTGGCAAGAACATGGCGCTGACATTCACAACGTGTTTAATCGCAGCTCTGAGCATTTCCGGCATACCGCCGTTCAATGGTTTCGTTTCTAAGTGGATGGTTTATCAGGGCGTAATTCAGATGTCTCCTGCCCAGACCGGCACGGCAGCAAGATTATGGCCTATATGGCTTACTTGTGCAATGTTCGGAAGCGCACTTACTTTGGCCTCATTTGTCAAACTCATACATTCGCTATTCCTTTCACGCCTGCCGAGCGAACTAAAGGATACCAAAGAAGTACCACCGACCATGACCACACCAATGATCGTACTGGCTTCGTTGTGCGTGCTTTTTGGCGTTTTCTATCACATACCGCTGAAACTCTTTATCTTTCCTGCTTTGAACATAGAAGCAGGTTCTGCAATTTTTACCGGCACCTGGGAATCGACTCTTGCTACAGCTTTGATAGCTATTGGTATTGCCCTTGGGCTGCTGATTCTACTTGTCGGGCTATTGGCACGAAAAGTAAGAATTGTACCAACGTGGACGTGCGGCGAAGTGCAGCCTAACGACCAAATGATCATACCCGGCACCGGCTTCTATAAGACGGTTTCGGATATGGGCGGACTGAAGCAGCTTTACAGCGGTCAGGAAAAAGGCTATTTCGATCCTTACGATCAGAGTGCAAGAGTAGGCCTGGGATTGACAGGTTTTCTAAGATGGCTCCATTCAGGTGTTCTGCCGATGTATTTGACCTGGGTGACTTTGGGCTTACTTATAGTTCTATTCGTAGTTTGCAGGATTTGGTGAGGTAGATATGGCTATATTCTACATCTTACTGATATTTATGATAATCGCTGCAATCATTGCGGTGGAAACGAAGGATCTCCTTAGCTCTGTAATCTGCATAGGAGCGATTGGCTTCGGTGCATCTTTGATGTTTTTATTTCTGCGAGCACCGGATATCGCTATTACGCAGATTGTGGTTGAGGTTCTGGGGTTGATTATCCTGATACGGGCTACAATTTCTCGCGACTTGACTTTTATAAGCGGTGACAGAGAATTCTTCGGCACGGTTGTTTCAGTGGTAATCATTGCGGTAATCTTCCTATCAGGCATGAAGGCTCTGGAGACCAAATCCTTCCACGAAATCCAGGAAACCCGACAACTGCATCCGCAGGCGGTAGCTTTGCCTGATTTCGGCACTCCAATTTATGATGTTACACCGGGAGCTGCCTCTCAAAAGTACATACAAGAGGGCTTGGAGAAAACTGGTGCGGCAAATCTCGTGGCGTCAGTCATTCTTGATTTCCGGGCGTATGACACGCTCGGCGAGGCAACCGTGCTGTTTACCTCCATCATTGGAGCAACAGTGATTCTGCGAATAAGGAGCAAAAAACTGCTGGAGGAACCGGAATAATGAGAGGAATGACAGTTATAGTGAAGACTATCGCCAGTTGGGTGAAGGTTTTGATCTTCGTCTTCGGCATTTACATTATTCTTTTCGGTCACCTTACGCCGGGAGGCGGTTTTGCCGGCGGCGTGATTCTGGCTTCTTCGTATGTCCTGCTTATGCTGGCGTTCGGCAGAGAATTTGTGCAAGAGAATTTGCCTTCTGCTGCTGCCTCAAGGCTTGACTGTCTGGGAGCGTTTCTGTTCGCTATGATAGCAACGTTGGGATTGGCATTTGGCGGCAGTTTCTTCGTCAACTACCTCTATCAAAAATACCTGCCGGGCGAACCTCTTCATTTGGTAAGTGCCGGCACGATTCCGCTATCGAATATAGCCATCGGCTTAAAAGTGGGTGCGTCATTATTCCTGGTTATCTTCACACTTTCGGTTTTTTGTAAAGACTTAAGATGTAAAGAACCTGAAGCTGATTCAGAAATCGGTACCTCTGCTGGTGAGAAGGAGTAGTAGCAATGCCTTATGCGTTGTGTTTTTTGCTATTTGTGATCGGCCTGTATTGCGCGGTCGTGAAAAAGAACATGGTTAAGATCGTGGTCGGCATAATGGTGATGGAATATGCCGTCAATCTTTTCCTTATTATGCTTGGTTATCGCACTGGTGGAGAGGCGCCAATAATTGACAAAAGCCATATCGATCCCGAAACCGCGCAAGTCGCTGCCAGCTTTATCAGTAGTGCCGTAGACCCGCTGCCACAGGCGTTGGTGCTTACCGCGATCGTTATCAGCCTGGGATCGCTGGCGCTTATGATTTCGATATGTATCAGAACTTACGGCGAATATGGCACCTTTGACATTACCGAGATTAGGAGGTTAAGAGGATGAGCCCCTCGACTACGCTCGGGACAAACATACCGCTGCCTGTTTTTGTTGCGATTCCTTTGATAGCGGCATTTATACTTCCAATCTTCGGTAAGAAAGGAAAAGGCATTGCAACGGTTTTAGCTAACCTTGTAACAATCTCCCTGCTTGTTTTGGCCATCTTATCAATTGGACGAACCGGTGTGTACGAAATAGGAAAGTGGTCCATCCCATTGGGGATAAATCTTGTTCTTGATGGATTAAGCTCTCTTTTGCTTTTGGCTATCAGTGTCGTCAGCACCGCAGCCATGCTCTTTAGCGCTCGATACATGGAGCAATACACAGCCAAGTCAAAATATTTGAGTTTATTTTTGCTGATGGTCGCAGGCATGAACGGCGTGGTACTTTCCGGCGACATCTTTAATCTGTTCGTATTTTTGGAAATTGCTTCGCTCGCATCATACGCCCTTGTCGGCTTTGGATGCGGACCCGAAGAGCTCGAGGCGTCGTTCAAGTATATGGTATTGGGAAGCATCGGCTCGATATTTATCCTTTTCGGAGTTGCTCTTGTCTACGGCAACACAGGCACGCTGAATATGGCCTATATCTCTAAGACGATTCAGGCTTCGGGGCTGAATGCCGGCCTTATGTTCGCTTTGGGTTTGTTTATTACCGGCTTTGGCCTAAAAGCGGCCCTCGTGCCGTTCCATGCCTGGCTGCCGGATGCGCACCCATCGGCACCGGCTCCGATCTCTGCAATGCTTTCAGGCATTCTCATAAAAACCCTCGGAATTTATGCCCTTATTCGCGTGGTGTTCAATATCTTCGGCGTTTCTATCGAGGTCGGCTGGTTGCTGGTTGCGCTCGGCATTTTGAGTATGGTTGCCGGCGCCTTTTTGGCTATAGGTCAATGGGACCTCAAACGGCTCATGGCTTATTCTAGCATTAGCCAGATAGGCTATGTTGTGCTCGGCATCGGTCTTGGAGCGACTTTGTTAGCTAAAGGAGCAAACATAGCCTGGGCGTCTTTGGCGATACTCGGCGGACTACTTCACCTGGCAAATCACGCTGTCTATAAGTCTTTGTTGTTCTTGACCAGCGGTTCAGTTGAAATGTCCACCGGCACCAGACAGATGAAACAAATGGGTGGACTCGCTGATAGATTGCCCATAACACGAGCCGCCTGCACGGTGGCGTCGGCTTCAATCGCCGGCGTACCGCCTTTTGCGGGATTCTGGAGTAAGTTAATCCTGGTCATTGCAGCGGTTCAGGCTCATCTTTACTGGATTGCAGCAATAATTGTATTCGTCAGCCTGTGCACCCTGATAATGTATTTGAAGGTTCAAAGATATGTATTTCTTGGCGAGTTGCCGGAGGCTCTGCAGGATACAAAAGAACATGGCGGCTCCATGGCCGTTGCAATGATATTTCTTACGTGCCTGTGCGTACTTATGGGATTACTTGTTATAGTACCTTCTTTGAAGGCTAATATACTCGATCCGGCTGTCAATGTCCTGCTCGAAGGACTTGGATATTCAGCTCGGGTTATCAATATGTGAGATAAATAGGGCAAAATAGTATGAGGCGGATTATTTATTTCGTTTTGGCGTTTATCATTTGGGTGCTGGAGGCTTGGCCTTTCGTTGACGGCAGAATCAACCTGCAGGTTGTCGTTGCCGGCCTGGCAGTCGCCTTCATTGTAGCGATTCTATTTCATGAAATACTACCCAAAGAACATCGCGTATTCATTTCGCCTGTACGAGTGTTCTGGGCTTTGGTCTATCTGCCGGTTTTTTTCTATTATGTGATAAAGGCCAACTTTGACGTTGTCTATCGTGCTTTGCATCCAAAAATGCCTATAAAGCCCGGAATTGTAAAAATCAAGACGGAATTAAAGACGGATTCGGGTATCACAGCACTGGCAAATTCTATCACGCTCACTCCAGGTACTTTGACTGTGGACCTGACAGATGACGGCTATTTGTACGTCCACTGGATTTATGTAAGAGCCGATGATGTGGAGCAGGCAACCAAATATATCGCTCAAAGATTTGAATGGTTTATAAGGAAGATTTTCGAATAGATCCCGTTAGAAATTCCGTAAAATGGGTCTTAATCCTAAGAAAGGAAGATTTCTAACGGAGTAGAACGAGGTGGCTATGTTAACGCTATTTTACATAGGCCTATTAGTGTGCTGCTTCTTGTGCTTGTATCGTATAGGACGCGGCCCCAGCGCCCCGGATAGAACCGTGGCCATCGATATATTAGGAATAGTCATAGTAGGCTTTTGTGCCCTTCTGGCCCTGGAGACCGGAAAGGATTTCTATCTGAACATTGCTATGGCCTGGGCGCTGCTGAGTTTCATCGGCACCATTGCGCTGGCGAAGTTTTTGGAGGGCAGAAGTTTCGATGAGTGATGTTATTGGATACATACTGATAATAATTGGCATCTTATTCGATATATTCGGCTGCATAGGGTTGGTTCGCTTTCCAGATGTCTATAATCGGTTGCAGGCGTCAACTAAATGCGTGACGCTTGGCACAATCATGTTGCTCGTTGGCGTAGCCATCATCAGTGGCATAGGGCCAACAGCATCCAGAGCCATAATCTGCGCGGTGTTCATCTTGATAACATCACCCACAGCGGCCCATGCCATCGCCAAGGGTGCTTACGCTTCTGGCGTCGAACTATGGGAGGGAACCGTCGTAGATAAATACGCAGAACACGTTGAAGAAGGTGAGTCACAGGCTTGATTTAGTATCCAAAGCTATAAACGTTCAATCAAGTACTGAACCATAAATATAGGAGACAAAAGTTGCGTTTGCCAAAGCTAAGAGAACTGAAAGAAGCAATCACAGCGGTTCTTTCGCCGCGTTTTACTACACGTTTTCCGGCCCGGCCGTGCATTGTACCGGAAAGATACAGAGGTAAACCCGAATTTGACCTTGATACTTGTATCGGTTGCGGTGCGTGTGTAAACGTATGTCCGACTGAGGCCTTAACACAAACTGAGACGACCGACGCTGAACCACCCGTAAGGAAAATCACACTGCGCTACGATACCTGCATATTCTGCGGCAACTGCGAAGAAAATTGCACTACAGAGACAGGCATAGAACTTTCGAACGAATGGGATTTAGCAGGCATGGATAGAAAAAGCATGACTGAGACGCACGAGTTTGAGCTGCAGTTATGTGAGAAATGTGGCGCAGTAATAGGTACAAAGAAACATCTGGTCTGGCTTTATGAAAAGCTTGGACCATTAGCCTACACAAATCCATCCCTACTGCTTGCTAAGAGCGGCGAATTGCTCAAAACACCGCAGGACGTTGAGCAAGCTCGGCAAGAGGGCCTGCAAACTCAAACAAGTGACTTTATGCGTATCCTGTGCCCTAAGTGCAAGTGTGAATTGAACCTCCGGTTGTAGATACACCCATGGACGCACAACAGGAGCTTTTTGATCAACTAAGCACACTATGCGGCACGCATACTGTCATTGTAGGAATCGGGAACCTGCTAAAAGGCGATGATGCCGCCGGGTCATTGGTTTGCCAGCAACTTGGGCAGGCTGAAACCTCTGCTGAATTGATAGTTGCAGAAACGGTGCCTGAGAATTACATCCAAACCATAGTAAAGAAAGCTCCCCAGAATTTGCTAATTGTTGATGCTGTCGACTTCGGGGCAGCTCCAGGAACAATAAAATTATTCAAGCCGGAGCATTTAAATTCATTTGCCATCTCGACTCACACTCTCTCACCGCGTCTGTTTGTAGATGCGATTCGTCGTCAAATCGAAGTCAAAGCGTACTTCATCGGAATTCAACCTGCTCAAACACAGCTTGGCCAGACTCTATCTGCGAATGTACACCAGGCAATCGAAGGGCTAACACGCATGCTCATTGATATCTTCCCGCCGGTAAAATAGCCCTGCTCTTCGTATCCATATTTAGCCCCCAAATTTATTTGGGGGTTATACCAACTGAGAATAATTAATGTGCTTATTCGTGTCATTTCGAGCGAGCCGTAGGCGAGTCGAGAAATCTATTTGAACAGATTTCTCCACTACGCCCCCATTTCTGTCTTCGACAGAAGACACGGGGGCTTCGGTCGAAATGACATAAGCGCAAATTTTAATCACAATTAGTATTATACACTGCCGATACGAATTACCACGGCATCGTATCAATGGTTATGCCAAAGCTCATTTAATTCTTGTGATTGGTATCAGGTCTTCCGGAGCAGGCGTATGGCCTTGTTGGCATCGGCATTGGAATCAAAGGCAATGTGAAACACAGCGCGGTTACTTATCGTAGCAGCCGAAAGGCCACGGAGGTTAATGCCAGCTTGGGCCAGTTGCATTGTCAATTCTGCACCGAAACCAGGCTTATTGCCGGTAGCGATACGAATACCATGCAGTGATTCAGTCTTAGTAAAGCCTGCTGCCTTGGCAGCTTTGATTTGGCTGGGACCTTTTATCGGTGTAACAAACACCACACCCGTTCCCGGTTTTTCGGGCGCGCGACGGGCGATAATAGACTCAAGGTCCACACCTGCCTGAGCAAGAGCATTGAGCTTTTCGGCCAAGCCACCCGGTTGGTCCTTCATACTGGCGGCCCACACATCAACACGTGAAATGTCCATTTTCATGTTTCTTCCTCCAAAAAAGAGGACTACTGAAACTCGCAACGACAATAACTCGGATCGGCAGCTAAGTTTGACCACTGCCGTGTCTCTTGTCAACACCTTGGGCAGTAAGATTTGGTATGGAAAGTTAACTCTGCTTCTGCGTAGAAAAGACGGTATGCTGGACGAGCAGCGACTAAAAAGAATCCTCCGCGTCTCTAACGCCCCAGATAAACAACGATACCAGCCAGCGTTATGATTGCCGCCATACACACACTCACGGCAACGATGAATACCCACATAAAGCGTCTACTCTGCTTGGCTAAGATATATTTAAGGTATCTGTCACTAACCGCGAAAGTCTTGTTCATTTGCATAATGCTGTCGGTTTGCCCAGCCGTTGTCTGATCTAGCTTTTTTAAGGTCTGGTTGAATTTGTTAAAATTCTCGACCATTTGCACGTCAATATCAGCACTGGCAGTAAGCCGGTTATTGATATCGACAAGGGTATCGGTTTGTCTGACTGTCTCGGCTGGTATCTTTTGGACAGCACTAATAAACTGCTGATTTTGGCCCGCATTCGCCTTGAGTTGCTCGAATAGCTGCTCTGATAATCGCCTCTGATTTTCCATAGTGTTCGGCAGCCTTTGGAGTAATTGAGGCAATTGTTCAAGCCCGGCCATCAACTCTCTTTGTTGGGTGATCTGGCGGTTGAGATGCTCGTTGACACCCCGCAACTGCTCAACGAGTTTATTGAAGCCTTCCTGGAGTCTCTCTAAAGATTCACGCTTATCTACCGGCTGGACGGTTTTTACGACAACTTTATCTTCCTCAGACTCAGCGTCTTGGCAGTGGCTGATACTGTATTCCGCTGAGTCAGGACCCTGGGAAATTAGGCCTTCATTATCAATTCGTGGTTGGTCATCTGCAAATCTTACGAGCTTATGATTTCGCAGCCAAGCACCCGTCCCTGTCCAAAAATCTTTCAAAAGCATTCTTTAGTCTTTCCAAATAGTAAAACCGCATTACCTGTGCAGGTCACCGCACGGTGCCACTAATAAGAGAATCGGAACTACGAGCATTTTTGCTTGAATGAAATAGAACAAAAGTTTTCTTACTGCAAATTTGCATTATTTCTGCTACGGTCGGCTGGAAACAACCATTGAGTTGATAGAGGCAGACAAATGAAATTAGTTACATATTCCAAACAAGAATCGATCTCCTGGGGTGTTCTGACCGAAAGTGGAATCGTAGATATCCCGTCAGCCTGGAAGGCTCCAAACCCACCATTAACTATCCAAAAAGTTTTATGCAGAGGTTCAGAATGCCTGAAAAAGCTCGTCGAGTTAGTTGAAACGGCTGATAGGCCTATATTACCGGACTCGGTTAAACTTCTTGCGCCAATTCCCCGGCCAAGCAAGGTAATCGGACTTGCTGGAAACTATGCCGAGCACATAAAAGAAGCAGGCATTAAGCTTGGCCTTTCCGAAAGCCCACATCAGACAACTGTTCCGAGACCGTTTCTTATGCCGCCAACTGTCATAATTGGACCCGACGAAGAAATTCCTTGGCCAACATACAGCGAACAAATCGATCACGAAATTGAACTAGCGGTAATAATTGGGAAAAATGCCAAGAATGTTTCACCCGACGAAGCCCTGAAATACGTTGCAGGTTACACAATTTGTAACGATGTGTCAGCTCGTAGCGTGACATTTAAGAAGAATCGAACTGCTCGTCCCTGGGATGAATTTTATGACTGGCTGAACGGCAAATGGTCTGATGGCTTTTTGCCGATGGGGCCTTACTTGCTCACCGCTGATGAAATCGGCGATGTGCAGAACCTCAATATGGTTCTTACCGTAAACGGCGAAACTCGACAGAAGGCAAACACATCCCAGATGATTTATCCTGTAGTGGACATTGTCTCATTTGTAAGTCACCTAATGACGCTTGAGCCGGGTGATTATATCGCTACGGGCACACCTTCTGGTGTAGCTGTAGCCACAGGCAAATTCTTGAAGCCGGGTGACATGATCGATTGTACTATTGAAAAGCTCGGCTCTCTGACCAATACCCTCGGCCAATGGCCACAACAGTTCTATCGACCGCTAATACAAATTGTGAATAATTAATGCGCTTAATCGTGTCATTTCGAGCGAGCCGTAGGCGAGTCGAGAAATCTATTTGAACAGATTTCTCCACTACGCCCCAGTGCTTTCTTGCGAAAGCAAGAACAGGGGCTTCGGTCGAAATGACATAAGCGCAAATTTCAATCACAATTGGTATAAGTTAATAAGTGCACAAGGGCAAAAAGTGAAAAGTTTGTGACCTATGTACTATCTATACCGCCTTGTGGTCTAAGAAGCCTTCAAGCTTGCGTGCCCTTACAGGGTGCTGCAGTTTGCGAATGGCCTTTGCCTCGACCTGCCTGACACGTTCGCGAGTAACCTTGAAGATTCTGCCGACCTCTTCAAGCGTGTAAGTGTAGCCATCACCAATTCCATATCGGAGCTTGATAATTTCGCGCTCTCGATACGAAAGTGTCTTCAGCACAATATCGATTCTCTCCTTGAGCATCTCTTGCGTAGCGGAGCTGACCGGCGAATCGACACCGTCGTCTTCAATGAAATCTCCAAAATAGCTATCGTCGCTTTCACCTATGGGCCGATCGAGACTAATTGGATGTTTGGATATGTTAAGTACCCTGCGGGTTTCCTGTATGCTCATTCCCACTTCATTGGCAATCTCTTCGATAGTCGCCTCTCTGCCCAGTTCCTGGTGCAGAGCCTTGCTTGCGGCTCGTAATCGGCTCATAGTTTCTATCATGTGAACTGGGATTCGGATCGTCCGAGCATGGTCGGCAATGGCGCGGGTAATCGCCTGCCTGATCCACCATGTGGCATATGTGCTGAATTTATAGCCTCGACGATGCTCGTATTTGTCCA